>JAEEGK010000519.1_pt1 | contig 96256 bp, 86 predicted proteins | sample 8958771 | NCBI WGS metagenome assembly JAEEGK01 (sample SAMN16246547, study PRJNA631951) | gut metagenome | biome: gut microbiome; feature: rumen; material: SC-attached | host: Bos | place: Iran: Karaj | collected 2018-10 | reverse complement strand
TCCCTCATTATTCTATGATGTATATTCTCCATAGCAATAATATAATCAAACTTCTCGTAATCGTCTTTTCTGACCTGACGAGCACGATGACCCTTACAATCTATGCCGTGGCTTCTAAGTTCATCTCTTGCAGGAGGATATACAGGGTTTCCAAGTTCCTCTGTAGATGTGGCTGCTGACTCAACATATATCTTATCTTCAAGCCCACTTTTCTTAACCATATCTTTAAAAATATATTCACCCATCGGTGATCTGCATATATTGCCCCAGCAAACAAATAATACCTTTATCATTAATCATTACCTTTTCTTTATATTTTCATATTATTCTATCATAAAAGAATCCTATCACATAGTAGTTATTTTTCTGCTTTGATTTTCTCCCAGCAATCACTGGCATGATACCATTCACAATCCCCACATATTGCTTTTAATCGTTCATCTCCATCACCTGATAGTAGGTATTCATCCAGTCTTTTTATAAGTTCTTGATATGAAAAAATGCGCTCGTTTAAATCAAGCGCATTAATAACACCTCTATCGAATCTAAGTACTTTTTCATCACTTTTACATACACCATCAGATACTTTGTTGTGGCAAGCATTACATACACTGTCTGTTGAAAAAACTATCTCAACTTTTGCATCAGGATTATTTCTCAACTCTTCGACTATGCTATCCATATTGGAAACGAATTCATCCGAATAACCTGCTCCCGCATACGCCTGAGTACAGAGTAAATGATGTGGTCTTAGTTTTATTATTTCTTCTTTCATCACATTAGCCTATCAATTAGTATCATCATTGTGAGTTATGAATCATTATGAGTTAGAAGAATCACCGAGCTTTAAAACAGGCTGTATTCTCTTGGCAATTATTACAGCAAGTGCCATCTTAATGAGATCAGGGATTATAAAAGGAAATACGCACCAACTTAGAACTGCGAGCATTCCTACCTCTCCACTGTCGCGAAGATAAATATGCATAAACCAAACTGATCCAAATGCATAGCAAATCATAAGTCCAATAACAAGCGCTAACACTTTAATGAAAATATTTTTCTTCTTGAACACTCTTGTAAATATACAGTATATAAGTCCAATAAAAATAAATCCAAGAATGTATCCGCCGGTATTACCAAAAAGTATTCCTATTCCGGCACTAAATCCCGCAAATACAGGTACACCTATTGCACCAAGCAATATGTAAATAAGAATCGAGATTGTTCCTCTCTCACCGCCAAGAAGCATTAATATAAAAAATACTGCAAATGTTTGAAGCGTAAAAGGAACTGCTGTAGGTATGTTTATCCAAGAGCATATAGCTATTAAAACCGCGCCTATTGCAATATACGCCATATCCAAAACTTTTATTTTTTTCCCTGTCTTAACTGCTTTGTCACTGCTCATAATTGAGTATCCTCCAAAAAATATGCATTTAAGGATTATTAATCCCTAAATGCATATTAGAAGTTATCACAAAAAAATTTGATTGTCAACCATTTTTGCATTAAGGTTGACGATTTGTTATGTTCTCAATTATCTTCGCTATAAGCATATTTTTTGTAATAGTTGCTTTGCCGGTATCAAACAAACTGGACGCTCTCTTTTTGACATCCTTGGGAAACTTGCTTATATCAGAGTCAAAGTTAATACCTATCCCGGCGACAATCCACTGTAAAGTGTTACTGTCAAATTCACTTCCTGACTCAAGAAGAATACCGCATATTTTTTTGCCGTCAACATACAGGTCATTAATACCGTCTATATAAGGTTCAATACCTGTGAGTTCATTTATAGCGTCTATAACAACATTACCAACAAATGAGGTGACAACATTACTGTCAGTATTGCGAAGCATCTCAGGCTTTAAGATTATGCTCATGTAAAGCCCGCCTTTGGGAGAAAAGAAAGAATGATGCTTCCTGCCTCTTCCCTCACTCTGTGTTATTGCAACAACGGCAGTACCATGATCATACCCTTTCATGGCAAGTTCCTTTGCCTTGTCACTCGTAGAATTTAAACTGTCAAAAACCAATATATTAAGATTCTTGGTATTCTCAGATAAGTATACTCTTATACCCTCGGCAGATATAATATCGGTATCGGCATTAAGCTTGTAACCCTTATTGCTGATTGCTTCTATCTCATAGCCCTTTTCACGAAGATCTTTTATGGCTTTCCATACGGCATTTCTTGAGACACCGCACTGACTCGCCATATCTTCGCCTGAAATATAGCTATCTTTATTGGATTCTAATATATACAATATTTTTTCGGATGTATTCATATCCTTAATATCTGTCTCCAACTGTCAGGCTAACAATCTCTATTCATGCATGGTATACTCAGTATCTTCTGCAATCATATCAAGCATGATTTTTGCAAATCTCTCATCAAACTGAGTACCCATTCCCTTTTCAATCTCACTCTTAACATGATCTTGAGGGATTATATCTCTATAGCTTCTGTGGCTGGTCATAGCATCATAAGCATCAGCTACAGCTATAATTCTGGCTTCCTCGGGAATATCTTCACCCTTTAATCCATCAGGATATCCTGTTCCGTCAAAACGTTCATGATGCCATCTTGCACCTGTAACAAGCTTTGGCATCTCACTGACGGTTGCAAGAATCTCTGCGCCCTTCATAGGATGCTTTTTAATCATACCGAATTCTTCATCAGTAAGTCTTCCGGGCTTATTGATAACTGTATCGGGAACGCCGATTTTTCCAACATCATGTAAAAGACCTATCATGTAAATCTCTTCTTGTCTGGCTTCATCGTAACCGTATCTTTTAGCTATTTCCCTGGAATACTCTGCCACTCTTTCCGAATGACCATTGGTATATGCATCCTTAGCGTCTATTGTTTTTGCAAGAGTCTGAACTACATGCAAAGATAAACTTTCAAGTTCTGAAGTCTTTTTTTGTACCTCGCCCTGAAGGTCTTTTTGAAGCAAAAGCAAATCAAGAATATTTCTAACTCTAATCTTTAATACTTCTGATGAAAAAGGCTTTTTAATAAAATCTATTGCGCCAAGAGTAAGACCCTTAGCTTCGGATTCTGCATCTTCATTTGCAGTAAGGAATATAACAGGAACTGCTTCTTTTGAATTTTCTACTTCCCATTCTCTTAGTGCTTGGATAGTCTCAAATCCATCCATTTCAGGCATTCTTATATCAAGTAAAAGAATGTCTATAGGATTCATCTTGATATAATCCATCAAAAGCTTGCCATTCTTCAAACATGTAACCTTAAAGCCAGCTTCAGCGAGTGTCATATTAGCTTGCTTAAGTATAATTGCGTCATCATCGACAACAACTACTCTCTCATTCATATTCATCCTCTCGTTCAAACAAATGAACTTAAATCATTAATTAAGATAATCCCACTTATTACTTAAAAAGAAATTATCGATAGCAGATATTATATCGTCCCTGCTCATAGTTTTTAACAAGTATCCTTGCGGCTTAAGTTTCATAACACGCATAATACTCTCTCTGTCAGACTTACCTGTCAAAAAGATAATAGGTATTTCCGAAGAATCAAATTCGCTACGTATCATCTCCATAACCTGAGGTCCGGGAGTAATAGGCATATCGTAATCAAGCAAGATTAAATCAGGCTTATGATTAGCTATATATGTAATAGCCTGCATTCCTGACTTAACCGCAGTAATACGATATTTATCGGAAAGCCAGCCCTGAAGCATCTTAAGGAAAGTAGGATCATCATCAACCAAAAGAATACGCTTACCGAGTCTATTCTCATATGCCACTTCCGCAACCGAAAGCAATTCTTCTGTTACATACTTAGCATCAAAAGGACGCTTAAATATACGATGTATGCGATCTTCAGGAATATACTTTTTAATCTCAGCTATTTCCTGATCATAACCGATTACGCAAAGAGGAATATCATCATCAGAAATGATGTCTTTTATATATACAAGTGCATCCACTGAATTATATACGTAATCATCCGCCATCAAAAGGACTATGTCGCAATCCGCTCTTCCATCCTCGATGCTTTTTACAGCGGGTTCAGCAAAATCTGTTATAAATCCTGCCTTCTTAAGATTAGCATCAAGTGCATCAACCATGAAGCCTGCTCCACGGCTTATAATCAGTATTTTATCCGTTGTCATCTCTATCCTACTTCTCCGGCAATTATTCCCGGTATCAATTCATAATCATAATTATCCACGGCTTTTATTATTGCGTCAAGGCGAGTTGCCTCATCTTCAGGAAATCTATATCCTTTTAATGATTCAACTATATTGACTATACTGTCAAAATCAAGGCTTGAATAAAACTCAGAAATTGCAGTATACGCTTCACTTAATTCTTCTGGTGTAATGAGTGGACGAGCATCATTTTCAGCTAAGTCTCCCTCTTCATTAAGAGGTTCCAAATCCTTAGCCAATTTTCTGTATTCATGAAGAAGATCTGAAAGTTCTGCATCAAGTGTTTCGGTATCACCATTGTCTCCGGCCTTTTCAAGTCTGGCTGCAAATTCACCAAGTTTAAGTGCACCAATAACACGTGAAGTACTCTTTAAAGCATGAACTTTAATTGTAGTATTTTTGACATCTCTGGCAGCCCAGTAATTCTCGATATCATCAGCGTTTTTCTCTGCAGTATCCAGATACATCTTAAGAGTAGCCAAATAAGACTCCCCATTACCGCAGTGTGCCAAGCCTGAACTAACATCAATCTCACCAAGGTGGAAGATAAAGTCAGGAAGTATAAAATCGTCGTTCTCATCGTCACTGGATGCAGGTGCAATCTTACCCTTAGGAAGATATTTTAGAAGCATTGCCTCAAGTCTGTCAGGGCTAATAGGCTTGGTAATATAATCATCGAATCCTGCATTAATATACATCTCACGCATACCTGATATGGCATTGGCTGTAAGGCATATAACAGGCGTTGCATCATTGGGCGAATCCTTAATGCCACGCATCTCAGCAAGAGTTTCGATACCATCCTTATCAGGCATCATATGATCCAAAAAGATTACATCATAATGCTTGTTTTTATACAACTGAATAGCTTCATCGCCGCTCTCTGCCGTATCAATCTGCATCTTGGTTCTGCTCAAAAGAGAAGAGAATACGGTAAGATTAACAGTTATATCATCAACAACCAATACTTTGGCATATGGAGCTGTAAACTTTTCATGGTAATTACTTCTTTCACTGATTGCCCGCTTGAACGCTTCCTCATAATCTCCGACAGGATCCCATTTGACAACTTTTTGTTCAAGATTAAATGAAAAAGTAGAACCCTCTCCATAGACACTCTCTACATTAAGTTGACTGCCCATCATAACAAGGAAACTCTGAGCAATCGACATACCGAGGCCGGTTCCTTCGATGTTACGATTCCTTTTTTCTTCAATACGTTCAAACGCTTTGAAAAGTCGCTTCATATCCTCAGGCTTGATACCAATGCCTGTATCTGCGACGCTAATCTTTAAAATAATAGAATCAGGCTTTTCCTCGATCTTCTCATATCCTACAGAGAATGTTATGCTGCCTTCCTTGGTGTATTTAACAGCATTGGAAAGGATATTGGTAATAACCTGTTTGATTCTTATTTCATCGCCATGAAGTACAGAAGGAATATTCTTATCTACATCCATGTTGAAAGCAAGACCCTTGTCTTTTGCCTTGTTTTGAACCATATTTACAAGATCGTTCAGGGCAGATACAAAACTGTAATCCACATTTACAATCTCCATTTTGCCGGCTTCAATCTTGGAGAAGTCCAAAATATCGTTAATCAGTCCGAGCAATGTATTGCCTGCTGTCCTGATATTCTCGGAATAACCTATTATATTTTCATCATTGCTGTCTCTAAGCACCATTTCATTAAGTCCTAAAATGGCGTTCATCGGAGTACGAATATCATGTGACATCGTAGACAAAAAATACGACTTCGCATCATTCGCCTGATTAGCCTGTTGCGCTGTATCTAAGAGTTTGCGATTAAATGTCATAAGTACGACAAAATTGTATATAAGAAGGACTATCAGACTGACAGATACTACGCCCAACAAAATCCAGTCAACAACACGACTTTTTACAAGATCGTTTTTGGGTATGTAAGATATGAGATACCAACCGTTCAAAGACTCAAGAGGAGAATATGATATCATGCATTCCTCGCCTTTTGAGTTAAGAATCGTCATCGAGCCGACACCGCCGATCACTTCATTTTTTACACGTTCATATTCTTCAATTGAAACCTTGTTATATGATTTGTAATATTCAAAGAAATTGCTGTTTTTAAGGGATTTTCCGTGAATGACATAGTCACCGTCTTTATCAATAAGACTGACTTCGATACTCTCATACTCGCCCTTTAAAAATACGAGTTTCTCCTCAAGCAGACTTAGCGGAACCACTCTCATCAAAAGAGCCGTCTTTAATTCTCCCGTATTCGAATCAAGCACTTTAACATAGTTCATAAATGCTATGGACTGAATTCCGTTTAGGGGATTAGTGTAAGCTCTAGTAAGATTAACAACACCTACATCATCGCTTACGCTGTCGAGATTATCGAAGATGGTGATATTTTTATATGATACAAAATAATTATCGGGAGAATTGGGATTGGCAGTAGTTGAAATGCCGGATAGCTTTTTATCATCCAGGAAAATAAGATGAGCGGATATTTCCGGAGATGTCATGGCTTTTCTGATAAAAGAGATGGCTTCTTCTTCGGTCATGGGAGTTCCGCTCTCTGCAGATCGGTTGACATAATTCGACCAAATATCGCATAAATGCTGCTCATCTTCAAGATAATTGGCTATAATCTGACTAACCGTAACGGTCGTCTTTTCATACGCAGCAATATAGTTTTGATTGTTCTCTTCCACCTTTGAATTCGTATATTGGACGGTAAAAAACAATACGAATCCAATAATTATAACATTGGGAATAATGACCAGTGCTTTTTTCACACGACTCCCTCCGAGTGTTTACTCAAAAGTTCCGTACTTAGCGACGGCATCATCGATGGTTAATTCTCCTTTTCCTACACCATATGCCGCATATCTAATCTGTACTGTAAGTTCATCTTTAATGCCCAGAACTTCAGGAGAAATAATACGATCCTTAGGCACTTGGCTAAAAGGTGAATAAACCGAATCAACGGATAAATCAATGGTCGGCGAAATCAAGCGCTTGGCTGATGCAATCTCACTAAGTTCCTTATTGCTAATCAAGAATCTCATAAACTCATTAGTCATATCCAAGTTATCGCAATCTTTATTAACTGAAAACTCTACAGAAGGGCTGTCTATAAAATATCCGCCATCCTCTGTCAGAGGAATCGGCATAAAAGAATACGCAAACGGAGCCTGTGTGAATGCTTCTGACTGGCTCTCTCTTTTTCTTGTACCTGATACTGTATCGCCCGCACATATCATCATCGGAACATCGCCTTCAAAGAACCTAAGAATAACCTGCGTGTAGTTATCCTCAATCTTATCGCACTCTGTAATATCAATACATCCATGATCTATCATCTCTTCAACTGTTTCGAGAGCAGGACGCATGTATTCTCCCGCAGAGGGATCAAGATTATTGGCAAGTTTAAGAGCATCAGGATTCTCGGAAAGAGTCGCAACAAACTTGGGGTAAGCCACTGTATACATAAAGCAGCTGGATGAATCATGACTATATCCCATCATAGGACTGTCATAACCTTTACTCTTGAACTCATCACAAGCATTCATAAGTTCAGTCCAAGTAGCAGGAACTTTTATACCCTCTTTTTTGAACAAATCTTCGTTAACCAACATTCCATAGCTTCTGGAAAAAACAGGAAGCATCAATGTACGACCTTCTGCGTCATGATTGATAAGGCCGGGACGAATGCAATTAAGATCCAAGCCTAACTTAGTATCCGATAAATCTTCGGTATGAGCAATAACGGAGTCGTACTTCTCATTGCCGATCATCCATGTATACGAAAAGAAAATATTGGGTTTATCATTACCATCAAGAACAGTTCCAAGAACATTGTTATAATCATCAAGTTTCTTGTAACTTAGCTGAACATTAGGATATATCTCGTTGAATCTGTCGAATTCTGCTTCCAATGCTTCAAAGTTATCATAGTTTCCAACAACTGTAATATCGCAAGCTGTATCTTTATCAAGAGACGGAGCAAATTCCCCGTTATTGGCTACCGGCTTGTTGTTGTCACAAGCAGTCATTGATAATGCAGTACATACGACTAAAGCAGATGCAATCACTTTTTTCATTCTCTCATTCCCTCCTTGATTGAAATACTTACTTAACAATCAAAAAACACGCATTAATTATACAAAATTAATGCGCATTCTTCAATGGATGCAATCAATATTCATAATGCTCTTCTAAGGATTATCAATATCCAAGTATTTCTTAACTTTCTCAATAGCTTTTATATTCTCATCAGTATATGGATAAAAGATAATACCTGTATGTGCTACGGGCCCGTAAAGCATAAGTTCATGTTCCACATTACGCTCATTGAGAACGTTATCAAATTGAAAAGTCATCTTGCGTAGCACATCTTTTTTGTTAGTCAATAACGCGAACTTCGGTAGCCGAGCAATTGATTCGTTTTGATTGAAAACAAGATATTTATATCTCTTATCTTTTTTATATCCCTTAGAGAATATCATGCCTCGCATTCCCCAATAAGGAATGGTACCCTTATAAAAATGCAAAAGACCGCAATCTGTGATTACGCCCTTGTAGTTATAATCTCTCTCTTTTATTCCATAATCAGCGCGCATATCGGAATCAAGGCAAAGCAGAGCTTCGCTAACAGCCAAAACCGCACCGGATGAATGTCCTGCCACATATAAGCTAGATGTATCACCTTCGTAATCATCTGCGTGTTCAAGCACGCATCTGACAGCGCAATCAATATCCATAATCTGATCAAATACGCTGCATTTAGGATATGCCAATCTAACATTAAGCTCAAACACAGTAAACCCATAATGCGCCATGTAGTTTCCAAACATCCTGTTCATTGATTTATCTTCTGTGATAAATCCACCGCCATGGATATCAATGAGTATGGGCTTCTTGACACCATCTTTTCGATAGAAAACATCATACGTATGTCCGGAAGAATTGTCATCAATATAAGGCACATCGAAAACTTCTGTGACATCGTTATGAAGGCGCGATGTATCTATCTTAGCAACGTCAGCCTGTAATATCTTATCTCTTATTTTTTCAAGTATAAAACCCATACGCAGACATTCCTTTTGCTAAAAGCTATTGTGCAGCCTTAAAAGTAATCTCGAACTCTATTGATTCGCCCTTAATCGCCTTGGCATTAATAGTACCACTTCATATATTCATTCCCCTTACTCAACACTAGTATTTTACCATATTCTATTTATTCTCTCTATGTTTTTCTCCCATGCCATTCTTTTTATCTTTATCTGTAAACTCTGGTAATAATATAAAATATTTACCTTAAACGAACCTTAAAGTCTTTTAAGTTTCAAAAAAATCGAGTAGGGAAGATTTATCTTGCCCTACTCGTCGCGCCTCCCGCATGCTGCGTAGCAGCAAATTTCCTCATGCGGGAGTGCGCATATAAAAAAGACGCTTCCTTATGGAAACGTCTTAATTATTTAGATTATAACAAACAATAATTATATAAATACTTAAAACTTATTTATATTTCTTTTTAATAGCCTTGAATGTCTCATCAGAGATAACATGTTCTATTCTGCAGGCATCTTCGGACGCGGTCTTCTCACTCACCCCAAAGTCTATAAGCATCTTGGTTAAATAAGTATGCTTTTCATATGTCTTCTTAGCTATCTTGCCGCCTGCTTCGGTGAAATCAATATATCCGTTAGCATCAACTGTAACATAGCCTTCCTTCTTAAGGTTAGCTAAAGCAATACTTACGCTGGGCTTGGAGTAATTCATCTCCTTAACAATATCTATAGCTCTAACGTGCTCTAATCCTCGTTTCTTTAATACAAGTATTGTTTCGAGATACATCTCGCCTGATTCATATATAGCCATATTTATCCCCCTGTGGTCACATATTTTCAATTCACTTTATATATTATAAGACCGCTTCGTTAGAAAAACAATACAGAAGTTAGACTAATCGAACTGGCGGAGAACTATACTTTTTCTAAACTGACAGCTCTACCCTTTTCAATAAACAGCGTATGATCACAACATGTTTCTATCAATTCCGAATCATGTGTTGATACCAATACTGTTTTCCCCATTGATGCAAGTTCCTTGAGCAATTCTCCGACTTTTTCCATATGCGAATAATCAAGACCTGATGTCGGCTCATCAAAAAGTAAAAGATTGGCTCCTGCAGCCATTGCAGATGCTATTGCTACTCTCTGTTTCTGTCCTCCGGATAAAGCCATCGGATGCTGATCTTTATAATCTAGCAGACCTAACGAATTAAGAATATCCAAGCATATCTCTTCACTTAAGTCTTTATTTGAAAGCATAACTTCTGCTTTGACACTGTCAGTAAAAAGCTGATGATTGACATCCTGCATAACCATATAAGACAGATTGATGCGTTGCGAACCCTTATATTCCTTACCATCTATTTCTATGGTGCCCTTACAATTGCTTTCAAGACCGCATAAGCAACGAAGAAAAGTCGATTTTCCAGTACCATTATGTCCGATTACTCCAATAACCTTACCCTTGGGTAATCTTAATTCCGGTATATTAAGCTGTAAGAATGAGCCATCGCTTTCCTTAAACTTCTTCTTAAAAAAGACATACGTCTTATTAGTATATGAAAAATAGAAGTCTCGTAAAATAACTGAATCTTTATCTTCTAAACCTAAACCAATATTTGCATTATTATCAATCGAATCACTGTTCTTATCTTCACTCAAAAGATGGAAATAATCAGTTCTGATATTAAGAGGACGAAGCTTATAGTATTCAATCTCTTCTTTAGGAAGGTTATTGAATTCTTCTTTAGTCCACTCATGAGAAATATGGCCATTCTTTACATACAATACTCTATCAACCAAGTCTTTTACATACCATAGTCTATGCTCTGAGATGATAATCGTTTTGCCTTCATTCTTCCACCCGATAATGATATCCCTAAGATTCTCTATTGCATCAATATCAAGATTGGATGATGGTTCATCAAGTAAGATAATCTCAGGAAGCAGCGCTGCAACTGAAGCACATGCTATACGCTGTTTTTCGCCACCCGACAGATCAAAAAGACTTCTTTCCAAAAGATTCTCGATATTCATCTTTTGAACTATATCTTCTTTTCGCTTCTTAATCTCTGATGGTTCAAGTCCTATATTTTCAGGTCCAAAAACAATCTCTCCATCAGTATCTACTGAAAAAAACTGGCTTCTTGGGTTTTGAAATACAGTTCCTACGATACCTGCCAGATCATATAACTCTGTCTTGGAAATATCTTTTCCCGCAACAGTTACTTCTCCTGTCATCTCACCCTTATAGTAATGAGGTACCAGGCCATTAATCAGTCTTATCAGAGATGTCTTACCGGAGCCGGAAGCTCCACATAAGAGTAATGTTTCTCCTTTTTTTATATTTAAAGAAACCTTTTTCAGAGACTCACTTTCTGCTCCCTTATATTGTTGGCATACCTTATTAATCGATATTATATTGTCATTATTCGTTAACGTATTATCCATTTTATTTCATAAAGTATTTGTTATAGATAAACACAGCAAGTACAGCAGTAAATGCAATGATCAATAAATAATCCTGAACCTTGAATTTTAAATCCACAATGCTGCTTCTTTTTACCTTGCCTCCAAGGCCTCTTGTCACAGCTGCAGCTGATAATTCATCGCCTATATTCACACATGAAAACAGTAAGGGAATCATTCTGAATTCCATCATCTTGACCGCATTGCCGCCACCGAATCTGATTCCACGCATTTTCATGGCATCACTTATCGCAGCATATTCCTCTTTTATCGTAGGGAAAAATCTCATTACAACAGCCAGAGATATCGTGATACCATCAGGCACATGCATCTTTTGCATACTAGATACGAACTCATCGATTTTAGTAGTTTTAACAACATACCAAGCAGTAATCATGGCAGGAGCAAACTGAACTATAATCGCACAATAGCCAACCAGAAATGCCATAAAGATTCCTTTTGAATCTTCAGTGATACATGTAAATGTTAAAACGAGCGCAACGGCGTAAAGAAAGAGGAATCTAATTGCGGATGCATAACGCTTATTACACATCAGAAGGATGATTGGTATCACTGTCATTAATATTCTTACCGCCCATAAAAAAGGTGTCGTTGCGCTCATCATAACCACAGCTGAAACGATGAATATCATATATAGTTTTGTTCTTGGATCAAGCTTGATTTTCACTTAGACAATGCCTGCCTTTTCGAAGTGCTTTTTAACAACTGCTTTTCCAAGGAATGCACCAACACATCCAAAAACAAAACAGAGAATGAGAAGAACTCCAATTGTCTTAAAATTGATTGCTCTGAAAAGGTTGTCGCAATATTCCTGAGAATATCCGCTTTCCAAGAGTCCCTCTCTATATGACTTGGCCGTAATTACTACAGGGAAATAATTTGCACATATCCAGAGACTGAATACGCCATTGCTTAATACTGTTTTCTTAAAGCTCTTATATTTTCCTGACATTGCAATCAAGTCTGCTAATACACCCGCTCCAATAATCAAAGGAGCACCAAGATATCCCATACCGGTTACAAACATGATTATTGCCATAAGAACTGACATTATTGTAATCATTCCGAACTTCTCTACCTTGGTATAAAAGAGCATCATTGGAATACATCCTACAAGAGGAATCATAATTACATATGATGCAACAATATAAGGATGGAAAAATCCAAGCATACCGCAGGCAAACTCAACTACAAAAAGAATTGCTGTAAAAATACCAACTGTAATAAAATCCTTTACTTTAAGTTTCTTATCGTTCATTTTCAACTCCTGATATTTAGTTTATTTTAGTTTAAACTTAGTTAGATGCATCTAACCGTGTTTACGATTAAATGGCAGTTAAGGTTAGTCTTCCTTAACTGCCATATCTTTTATATCATATAGTATTTATTTTATCAACTAAAAATGTACCAAAAATATAACATTTATACAGCCAATTTCCAGGAAATTGCTTCCTTACGTTCATTAACGAAGTCTTTATATAATCCATCCTTGGCCATAAGTTCTTCATGTGTGCCCTTATCTATAATCTTACCATCAGATACAACCAAGATTTGATCAGCATGTCTGACAGTTTTTAATCTGTGTGCAATCATAATAATGGTCTTTTCTTTAGTAAGTTCTTTGATTGCTTCTGTAATCTCTGCTTCGTTTTCAGGGTCCACATTTGCTGTGGCTTCATCAAGAATGATTATAGGAGAATCCTTCATGATAGCTCTTGCAATTGAAATACGCTGTTTTTCGCCTCCTGACAAAGACGCTCCTCCCTCTCCGATAATAGTTTCATACCCATTAGGAAGAGTCATAATAAAGTCATGACATCTTGCTTTCTTAGCCGCTTCGATAACCTGATCCATTGAAGCATCGGGATTACCAAATCTTATATTATTGGCAATAGTATCTTCAAAAAGATACACTCTCTGGAATACGAAACTGAAGTTTTTCATAAGCGAATCGAAACTGTATTCCTTGACGTTCTTGCCGTCCAATAAAACCTCACCCGAATTTACATCCCAGAATCTTGCCAAAAGATTAGTTAATGTTGTTTTTCCGCCACCGGAAGGTCCTACGATAGCTGTGGTTGTCTTTTCAGGTATCACTACTGATACATCATCAATAATGGTTTTTTCCTCATATGAGAAAGATATATTTTTCATTTCGAGATTCGAGCTTTGGGGCTCAATATCTTCTCCATCAATATCCATAGGTTTGAGCTTTAATACCTCGTCCGCTTTTGAAACAACAATATTTACTGTTCTCATAAGTGCAGAGAAAGAACCCATCATATCAAGACTTTCATATACCATAAACGAAGAAATAATCATAAGTATTGCATACAAAAGCGACATAGAACCATTAAGGTAAAATACAATAGACGCCAAACACATCAATACACCTGTAAGCTTTGTGGTAATTCCCTGTAATGTCATATAAGGAACTACAGCAAACTCAAGTTTAGTATCAGCATTTTGCTTTTCAACAATCGCATTCTCAAGTTTTACTGCTGTCTTATCTGTAAGATTAAAATTCTTTACTTCTGCAATGCCAAGCACGTATTCGATTACTGCCACAACCAAGTTTTCATCGGCCTTATCTTTTCTGGGCGCAACAGGTTTTGTCGCGTTTTGCATAAAAGTATTGAAAACAGAGAAAACTATTATACCAAGCAGGAGAATCATAGCGATTCTAATATCAAAAATCAGGAGAAAAAGAAATATAACAAACGTCGTTATGATTCCCTGCGTCGATATCATGACAATTCTTGTTGCAACATCTGCAAGCATTTCCATAGTGTTAGTTGTTATGTTGGTAATCTTTCCGAGACTGTTTTTATTAAAATATCCCATAGGAAGATATCTTAAGTGTTCTGCAATTTCCATTCTCTTGGAACTGCATGTGTTGTATCCGGCCTCAGTCTGAAGCATCGTTGTTTTTAGTCCTATAAGTATCTGACCAAGTATTGATACTCCCATTATCGCAATTGCCATCCATATATTGGTCATACTCATGTTCTTTTCAAGTAATCCTCTTAAAATGATAGCGATCGCAGGAATACGAAGTGTAGCAAACATTGACTTGAAAACTCCGAGTATCATCGCAGTTAAGAGTTTCTTTCTATTGGTTTTATCACAAAAATCAAAATACAATTTTAAAGTCTTAAACATTATGCCACCTCCGAATCCTTCGAAGAAATGTGTGCTTCCCACATCTCTTTGTATAAGGATGATTCTTTCAATAATTCTTCCTGTGTTCCAACGGCTTCTATATTGCCATCGTTAACCACGATTATTTGGTCGGCAGACACTATAGTTGAAAGTCTATGTGCTATAACAATCAATGTCTTACCCTGTACTAGTTTAGCAACTGATTTTTGAATAATTGCTTCATTTTCAGGATCTGTATAAGCTGTTGCTTCATCAAGAATAACAATCGGTGCATCTTTAAGCATAGCTCTTGCAATACTGATTCGCTGTCTTTCACCACCTGAGAGATGACCACCGGCGCCTCCGGCCAATGTATCATAACTGTTTTCAAGATTAGTAATAAACTCATGGCATCCACATGCTTTGGCTGCATTGACTACATCATCATCAGAAGCGGAAGGATTGCCCATTCGAATGTTTTCCATAATTGTCTCATCGAATAAGTAGTTATCCTGTGATACATAAGCTATATACTTGTTGTAATCTTCTAAAGGAATATCCTTAATGTTAATTCCGCCATAAGTAATCTCGCCTTCATCAACATCCCAAAATGAAGCAATCAGCTTTGCAATAGTTGATTTACCTGATCCTGAAGGACCGACTAGAGCATTAACGCTACCCTCTTTTATCTTAAGATTAATTCCGTGTAGAACCTCTTTATCCTTATATCCAAAATGAACATTTTTGAACTCGATATTATTGTCAACAGGTAATTCCTTGGCTGTCTTAGGACGAATCAATTCTCTTTTATTAAGAATAGATGTAGCCTCGTTAATGATTGCACCTGTTTTTGATAATTCATCCATATGTCCGGCAATAATCATAAAAGGAGCAATAAGTCCAAGTGATAATATAATCAACATAAGCGCATCAGATGCTTCGATACGACCGGTCATATAAAGCCAACCGGTAAAAGGAAGTAAAGAGATTAAAAAGCTCGGCATTATCGACATCGCAAGATTCTGCCATACATTACATCTTCTCATCCATTCAATAAAACAATCAGCACCCTCTTTTGCAGCTACAACTAATTTTTCGTACGAAGTTTTTGATTTACCAAAAGCCTTGATTACTTCAATACCGTTAATATATTCAACCGCTGTGTCATTAAGTGCCTTGGTCTTAATCATTGTATTCTCAAAACTTTCCTTCGCACCTACCATCATAAGAGAATAAAAGATTCCACCCACAGGTACACATATCATAGCCAATAAAGTTAGTTTCCAGTTGATTATAAGCATTATAACGAACACGCCTACAGGTACGATTGCGTTAGATATAAGCTCCGGCACTATATGCGCTAAGGTTGTCTCTACCGAATCAACTCTCTCAACAATGATATTTTTAAGTGATCCTGAAGAATCATCCAATACATCTCCAAGAGGCATAAGGCTTAACTTCTTGGTCAAATTTCTACGTATCTGTGCCAATACTCCGAATGTAGCCTTGTGAGATGCTGTAGTCGAAAAAGCATGAAACAACTTATTTATAATCCAGCATATACATATTAATCCGCACTGAATCAAATAATACTTCATATCTTTGTTGCCCTCGATAAGCGCTGCAACTATTCTGGCTACAAAGAAATAAGGAACGAATCCTGCAGCTACACTGATAATCGCGAATATAACACTGAACACATAGGATGGAGCATCCATCTTGGTGAATTCAAGAACCCACGATATCATTGACTTGTTTTTTGTCTTTTTGTCCATTTACATCCTCCTTGAGTTAGTTTAGTCTAACTCTATTATTTTAATAAAATGCAACACTAAGGTTGCGTTTTATTTTTGATACTTGTTTAATTTACCGTAATGCTATTCTGCGAGGCCGAAGATTCTCTTCCATCCTGCAACACAATATTCATCCAATCTTTTTGCATACGCGATGGCTTCTTTTTTAGAGAAATCATGTACCACTGTTTCAAAAATGGCATTGATATTGGAAGTTACAAAAAGATGTAATTCTTTTTTGGGAATTGGATTAGTCTTGATTCCGTTTTCTTTGAGTTTCTCAATATACTCAATAGTCGCTTTTTCCTCCATACTTGCAAGTTCATGTATGAAATTTTCATATGCAGTACCTTGAGATTTGCATACTAACAATTTAAAAGCATTGTAATTATCATAGATATATTTTGTAACCCAGACAGTCTCCTCGTCGCCTTCCCATATATCTTCCGCCGTCTTATTCTTAATATCTGCGTATTCTTTATCAAGTATTTGATTGTACTTTTCTTTTAATCCGTTATACGCAGGCTCAACCAACGAAGCAAACATATCTTCCTTGCTGGAAAAATGTTTATATAGACCCGATGCACTCATCTGGCAATTACTCGCTATCCTTCTCATAGAAGCATCAACGAAGCCATATGTCATAAACTCTTCATAAGCTGCATCTACTATTTTTTCATGATTCTCAGATTTATCTCTTGGCATAAATACCTCTTTAGCGAACACTGTACTCTTAAAACCTTTTATAGAATACACTGTTCGCTAACGCTTGTCAAACACTATTTTGAATTTTTTTCTATATATTCTTCTGTTTTATGGCATACAAAAAATTCTCATCAAAACAGATGAGAATTTTTCGTTACTGGTACAATATTTATAATATACTTTTATTCAACACTCCTTCAGAACTTCCCACATCGTGCCCATGTTTTTAAAGCCACCTTCAGGCGCACAGCTTTTACACTTTTGTCCATCCTTGCATCCACCACAAGTAGAGCAATCATGTCCCTGAGCTTCAACGTAGCCTGTTCTTCTTATTACGCCCATGCGCTCTAAAAAGTCCATATCTCTTTGAACATTCTCTGTGGATTCCCCTAATTCTTCAGCGAGCATTTCTATAGTTCTGGATCTTCCGTCTTTTAACAATTCAATTAGTTTTTGCATAGGACCTTCTCCTAAAAAAACATATTTAGAAAATCAATAATCCAAGATAATAAGCAGCACCTGCTAAAAGAAGAGCTACTACTGTATAGTATCCACCAATAATTGCTGTCCATTTTGCAGAGTGTGTTTCCTGATATGTTGCAGCGAGTGCAACGATACAAGGCATATTGAATGTCATAGCGAATATTAATGCGAGGCCCTCAGGTCTTGATATATTGGTCAGCATTAATTCATTAAAGTTGCTTGCCTTCTCAGCAGCCATAAGGGAACCCATTGTAAGTGTGCCTGAATTGGTATAAAGCATACTGAGAACTCCAAGTGCGCCCTCCTTACCAAGTGAAGAAGCGAGGAATGCTAAGAATGACTGCCAGCTTAATCCAACAAGCTTTGTTGCAGGCTCTACAAAATGACCGAACTTATAAAGAATACTGTTGGTAATATTTCCATCCTTGGTAAATGACAAAAGCCAGAAAACAAATGCAACCAAGATTACCACTTTACTAGCTCTTAAGAATGTATCTTTTGTTCTGCCGAATACGTAACGTAGAAGTGCACCCCATCTGGGCTTATGATAAGGAGGAAGTTCCATTATCATACCGTATCTTTCTTCGGGCTTTACAAGGAAACGTCCAAAAATAAATCCTGTAACACAGATATGAAGAATCATAACGATTAAAATTGCCAAGATAACCACAGGCGCCCATGCTCCAAAGAATATTGTTGAAAGCAAGGGAATAACAGCCCATGCAGCTCCACAAGGTATAGCCCAAGAAAGAGCAATTGTTAATACCTTCTGTCCCCAGTTATCAATAACTCTGGTACCTGCAGCACCACCCATGGTACAACCGAAACTTATAAGGAAAGGCATTACACTCTTACCCTGAAGGCCAAACTTGCTCATAGAGTTATCAAACACATATGAAACTCTCGCCATCAAACCTATCTCTTCAAGTAGGCCAAACACTAAAGTAACACCAAATACGAATCCTAACATCTGCACAACAAATGATATACATCTAATAAAAATATCGCATAGCAGTGAAGAAACTATCGATGGACAACCTATTCCATCAAGAATTGCTATCAAAGGATCGGGTATCTTAGCTATAGCCTGTCCTATACCCATAAAAGGAAGTGCCGGAATGAATGATGCAATCAATCCGCCAAAGATTATTGCAATAACAACAATCTTACCCCAGAATCTATGGGTGATTACTCTGTCAAACTTTCCAAGTGTTGCAGATTTCTTTTCGCTCTTTACTGCTCCATCAAGCAATTCATCAATCCAAGCAAATTTTCTTTCGCCTGCTATAACAACACCGTTTTTAATGCCGGCAATTATATTTTCAAAAGTTTTGGCATTATCTCCCGAAAGAACTCCCTTTATCTTAGCTATTACAGGAGCATCTCCTTCTATAGCCTTGATAGTAAGCCATGTGCTAGAGTAGCCTGGAATAATATTCTCAGGTATTATCTCTTTTAATCTGCTGTATGCTTCTATTCCTGCATACTTTTCTTCGAGAGCGCTGTAGTCAAGTGTAGACTGTTTAATCAATGCTCTGTTAAGTGCTGTATAAAAGCCATCATAAGATTTCTTGTCAGGCGCAGAGAAAGGAACTACAGGAATACCAAGCTTCTTCTCAAGTGCCTTGGCATCAATTGTCTTTCCTTGAAGTTCTGCAACATCACTCATGTTAAGTAATAAGAAACAGGGAACTGTAATACCAGCATAATCAGCAAGCATATATAAGCTTCTGCTAAGCTGTGAACTATCAGCCAAGATACATACAACGTCAGCCTTTCCCGATGCAATGTAATCTCTCGTAATCATCTCCTCATCGGAGTTTGCAGATAAACTGTAAGTTCCGGGAAGATCGGCTACTACATATTTCTTATCATCATGTTTAAATGAACCCTCTTTTTTCTCTACAGTCTTACCTGGCCAGTTACCTACATGCTGACGCATACCGGTAAGAGCATTAAAAAGTGTTGATTTACCCGAGTTGGGCTGACCCAAGAGGGCTATTACGTATTCATTATCAGCTGTCATCTTAGATGCATACCTCCATTTCTATGTTGGAACAATCCTTACGGTTAAGCGCAATCATAGTGTCTCTTGAGTACACTAAGATAGGTCTGTTCTTTTCATTTTTAATCATGGATAACTTGCATCCCGGAGTAAGGCCAATGGATGTTATTCGGCTTACAAATCTTGGGTCGCCGACAACAGACACAACTTTACCTTCTGCTCCTTTTTTCATTTCTGTCAGTTTAATCATGACTTCCTCCTGTATATTAACTTAATTATTTACAAAACATTCGAACAATAATTAATTGCTAATATCAAATGAAAGCATAGTGAATCCTGCATCATTCACAATGTTACGGACTCTGCTCAACTCAATATCACTCTTGGTAAGCAGTACTACTTGTCTTTTTTCAAGATTGGCTTTTGCCCATACGCCGTCCTGTGTATTGAATTCGTTTTCAATCTTTCTTACGCATCCGCTGCAATGCATACCATCAACTCCAACAATGTATTTGTGCGAATAATTCTTCTTATTCTTATCTTTAACCTTTACCTTGGATGGAGCCGCTTCTTTTTCACCACAGCACGCTGATCCGTATTTAATCCTTCTTACAGTTCCAAACACGGATACGACAACTACTATCGCCACTATTAATGCAGTTATAATTGTTCCTGCCATAACACTCCCTATTAATTCCTACTTCTTAGCAATCACTGTAATCCATGGTTTAGACTCATGATGAAAAGACTTAACTTCCTTGAATCCTGCCGAAATGATCGCTGATTCAATATCCTCTATTGTGTAGCATTTCATTCCTTCGATGATGCTCTCGTATTTAAGACTTGCTTCATCCTTACCATCGGATTCATTAACTATCATGAAAGTTCCTTCATCCTTTAACACTCTGAAAACTTCAGAAAAGCATCTATGAAGACCGGGCCAGAAATAGATAGTCTCAAAAGCAGTTGCTAACTCAAACTTGCCGTCAGGAAGATTAAGATTGGATACATCACCTTGTTTAACTTCGCATCTTCCGTTATCGATAGCTTCTTTGTTGTAATTAGTTGCCTTTTCTACAGATACATCAGAATAGTCAACCGCTGTCATATATGCGGAGGGATATTTCTTCATGAGTTCTCCGGCGTTTCTGCCACCGCCACAGCCGATTTCCAATAAATATGTAGGATATTCAACCTGAAGGTGCGACATACCCCAATCCGCCATTGCTGCATGGCCACCATTCATGCCATTAACCATCATCTTGCCGAGAACTCCTTCAGGCTTTCTCGTCTGACTTACAAAGTTTTTGTAGAGACCCATAATCCTTCCTCCGAACAATTTATATAAATATTTAAATATTTTGTTATTTGAGTTAGATATACCTAACTGTATGTACGTTTAATTGGCGGTTAAAAAGTTAGTCCTCTTTAACCGCCAATCATTTTATAACACACTATTTATAATTGTTCAATATTAAAATTTAAAAAGTTTTCACATTTTCCAGTTCTGTGACTTTAACTGCTGTTTTGTCATACGAGAATAGATACTGTCGAATCCTGATAAGTATTCAGGACTACCTTGTTCAGCAACAACACCGTCTTTTAATACTACGATATTGTCAGCATTAGCAATGGTTCTCATACGGTGTGCGATAATAAGAACCGTCTTGTTCTTAATAAGTCTTGAAAGTGCTTCCTGAATAGCTGTTTCATTCTCAGCATCAAGAGATGCAGTTGCTTCATCAAGAAGAATAACAGGTGCATCCTTAAGAAAAGCTCTGGCAATTGATATTCTCTGTCTCTCACCACCTGATAATTCGCTACCGTTTTCGCCTATATTAGTATTGTATTTATCAGGCAAGAGATTAACGAATTCCTCGCAGTTGGCAAGTCGCGCTGCTTCCATTACTTCTTCATCAGTCGCTCCGCTCTTACCGATTCGTATATTCTCCATAACGGAATTATTGAAAAGCGTAACATCCTGGAAAACTATTGAGTACTTAGAAAGTAATGTTTCAGGGTCGATCTCAGATACATCCTGTCCGCCCAGTGTAATAGTACCACTATTAACATCCCAGAATCTCGCAGCAAGTCTTGATATTGTTGTCTTACCACCTCCGGAAGGTCCGATAAGTGCTGTTACTTCACCCTGCTTAGCAGTAAAGCTTACATCTGAAAGAACGTCTGTATCATCTGAATACTTGAATCCAACATGATCAAATACAATATCGTATCCATCAACTTTTAACTTATCCGAACCGGTCTGAATCTCATGAGAGAGAACTTCATCAAGTCTTTCACACTGAATACCAGTAGCAATAATAGCTGCAAAGTTTTGAAGTGATATCTCCATAGGAGCATATAATCTGGATACGATCATCAAGAACATGAAGAATGTTAAGATGTCGATATCGCCTTTTGCAAATAAGATACCACCCATAATTGCTGTTGTACCGATGCCAAGTTTAAGTACGATTGCTGCAGAGTTTACATATACAGCCATCTTAAGTTCTGTAAAGAGCGCGAACTTTTCTACCTTCTTAATCTTGCCATCAAGTTCTTCCATATATCTGTCTTCAGAATTATTAGCTCTTAAATCCCTGATTGACTCAAGACATTCCTGGATACCATCGGACATGTCGAGTTTGATAGCCTGATTCTTTCTTACTGCTCTCTTTTCTGCACCTGAGCAAGTAATTATAATAATGAATGCAACAGGTATTACCCAGAAAGCCGCAAGTACCATTCTCCAATCAAAGAAGATAAACATACTGATACCAACCAAAGCAACTGAGATTACAGCTCCGATCAGTTCGGGAATCCAGTGGCTTGATGCTGTCTCAATCATTGCACAGTCGCCCATGATATTGGTTGTAAGGTCTGCGATATTCTTTTTACCAAAATATGAAAGAGGTAGTTTTCTAAGTTTCTCAGCAATCGCTGTTCTTCTTACACCACTTTCACGGTATGTAGTTAAAAATGTTGCATTATACTGAATAAAGTTGGTAATCGCTATGAGAAGAAGAATTATTATTGAGGCGATTACATAAAAAGGAATTCTTTCCTTGGTTAATCCGTTATTGAGTAAATCTTTTATTAATGTGTAGAGCACACCTGCAGGCAGCATCAAAACCATATCCGTTAATGTAACGCAGACGCACGCCTTGATCATATCTTTTGCGCCCTGTCTTGAAAGGGCATATTTATGTTGTAATTTCTCTATCATCTTATGCACCTACCTTCCATTCAACAGACTTGGAGTATTCTTCAAACATTCGTTTATACAATCCATTTGCAGCAATAAGTTCGTCATGCTTGCCGGATTCGACACACTTACCGTCATCCATAACAAATATTTTGTCAGCATTCTTAACTGTTGATAATCTGTGCGCAATCATTATAAGGGTCTTATCCTTAGACATCTCATCAAAAGCAGCCTGAACCTTGGTCTCATTATCAGGATCAGCAAAAGCTGTCGCTTCATCAAGAATAAGTATAGGTGCATCTTTTAATACAGCACGTGCAATAGTGATTCTTTGTTGTTCACCACCGGATAGATAAGTACCCTTTTCTCCGATAACTGTATTAACCCCATCGGGAAGTTTCTCAATGATATCCATACACTGTGCCTTCTTAAGTGCTTCGAGAACTTCGTCTTCTGTAGCATCCGGCTTACCCATACGAACATTTTCAAGTATTGATTTCTTTATAAGCCGACTATCCTGGAACACAAATGATACCTGTTCCATAAGATATGATGAAGGCATGTCTTTTACATTAACACCACCAATACATATCTCTCCTTCTGCCACATCAAAGAATCTTACCAAAAGTTCAGCCATTGTAGTCTTACCGGAACCTGATGGTCCAACCAAAGCAACATGCTCACCTTGCTTAATCGAGAATGAAACATTATCAAGTGCATTTCTTGTTGCATCTTTATATCGATATGAAACATTCTTGACTTCAATACCAAAGTCGGTAGGTCTCTCATTGGAGTTGCCTTCTCCCAAAGGTTCAATCTCCATAATCTTGTCTACACGCTTCAACGCATCAATAAGATTCATCTCAGCCTCACCTGAGTAAGCAATCTTGGTTAATGCTACAGTTACGAGTGGTGTAATAATGATGTAATACATAATGTTAAGAATGGTTGCATTATCAACACCGTTTCTTGTAAATATATATGATGCAATTACTAAAAACACAAAGATTGCGTTAATGCATGTCATGAATCCCATCATAGGGAATCTAAGCATTAATGTATATTCTGTGGTCCATTTACCGTATCCATCGATACAATCCTTGAATCTTTTGAATGAATGAACTGTCTGGCCGAAAGTTTTTACAACCGGAACACCTCTTACATATTCAGTAGCTTCGGAACTCATTGTTTCGAGTGCATCCTGATATTCTTTCATCTTCTGCTGCATGTTTTTGCCCATCATGGACATCATGCAACAAAATCCGATAACAGCAGGTATCATACATATAAGGCCTATCTTCCAGTTAAAAGCAAATACCAAAACAAGAAGACCAACAGGTGTAATGGCTGCAACAGTCTTATCTGCAAGTGTATGCGCTATATATGTCTCTGTAGCGGCTGTAGAATCATTAACAATTCTTCTAATCTTTCCTGTTCCATCTTCATCAAACACACCAAGAGGTAATGTGATAATTCTTCTCATAAGAGAGCATCTCATATTAGCTTGTACTCTGAATGCTGATATATGTGTGCAAAGAAGCGCTGCAATATATACAAGCAATGCACCTACAATCAATGCTACTGCCACTATTGCATATGCTGTAATGGAACCAAGGTTTTCACCATTAACAGCGACTCTTATTATCTTCCACATCAGATAATAAGGTATCAAAGTCATAACAGCGCTTATAGCAGCTAAGAATCTGCCAAGCGTTATTAGATGCTTATGTCCTCCTGCATATTGCCTGATCAATTTCATATGATCATATTTTTCTGTCTTTCCCAACTTAATGGACCTCCTTTAATATATTTTACGTTAGTTATCACTAACTCAATAATGATAACTTACGTAATAAAAAAGAGCCCGTAGGCTCTATTTATTCAATACCCATAATTCTTAACCATCCCGGCATAAAGAATTCTTGTATGAGATTCAGGTATTTATCTATCTGTTTTTCATTATAATCATGAATTATAGGTTCAAAACACGCAGTTAAATAAGCCGATAAAAGAAAATGTAATTCTTCTTCGGACACGGTCTTAACCTTATATCCTTTTTTCTTAAGAAACTTTAACGCATCCAAGAATTCCTTTTGATTCTCATTGGTAAGGTCATGAATAAAATTCTCATACTTAGTTCCTGCAGAACAAGTCATAAGAAGTATGAATTCCTGTCTTCTTGGTAAGATGACATTTCTAATAAGATCAATAAATGACTCACCAAAGAGTTGCTCACCTGTAGGGTTACTGTCAACTAAATCATACTTCTTGCTGGTATGATTTTTAAGCCAGCTCTTCATTTCATCAACAAGAGGGCTGACCATACCTTCAAACATGGCTTCTTTATCAGCATAATGTCTGTAAAGACCGGCAGATGTCATACCTGCTCTGGCGCCAATGCTTCTAATGGAAGCAGCTTCATACCCTTTTTCAAGGAACTCCTCCATAATCGCTTTATTTACTCTTACATGACTTAACGACTTATCTCTTGGCATAATTCTTACCCAAATAAAAAGTAATCTTTGATAGTTATCATTGTTCGCTATCAAAGATTACTATAATCACTTTGCCTTTACGTGTCAATAATCAAATCTGTTTTTTTATGCTTCTCTTACAAGACCAATCTTCTATCGCTTTGCTCATTCTCTTATCTATATCGATACGTGCTTCTTTGCATTCCTTTTTAAAATCACGTCCTGCTTTGAATAAACCTACAAACAAACTTCCGCCAATCGGCATCATCTGCTTAAGTAAGCCTTCAGGAAATACAAAATGTGTCGCATGATCATAAATTGCACTCTCAACTTCACACTCGTGAGGAATTCTAGATAATCTCTCCTCCATACGTCTTATATATTTTGCAGTATCCCAAAGAACATCATCCTCAGCTCCTATAAGCAAAAGTTTTCCTTTTATTCGTTCAACTTTTATAAACTCTTCTTCCCTTATCGGATGTGCTTTTTCCGAATCATCAAATACGCCTCTCGATACAAGCATATCTTTGTTAACTTTTGCATCCGCTTTCATCTTCTGATAATATTCAGGATGACGATAAACGAAAGGAAGATAAGGAAGCGGTTCACCCTGCCATGATGCGGTTGATTCTCCCTCGCCGGGCCATTCTTTCATGCCATCACGTTTTCCCTGATAGAATCCTTCCATAACGAAATCACTAGGTGTCATAGCAATGGTAAGCGTTATCTCGGGATAATATGATGCTGCAATTAAAGCATACATGCCTGTTGTGGAAGCTCCGGCTATACCGAATTTCTTATTCCCTTTACTCTTAAGATATTCAATAGCAGCACCTATTCTTTCAACCGGAAGATTATGATGACTGTAATCCTTATGAGCAGGTGATAGCGTCATTACATTTACTCCGAATTTCTTATGAAGCCACCTTACTCCTGATTTGGCAACATGATCTTCGCAATCATCTCCTAACATAGCAATAATTGCATTATGTGATTCTTCACCCGGACATGGCCAGTAGCATCCATAGAATCCTTTTTCAGTTTCTTTATATTTTTTCATATTGATTAATTTCCTTTCTCGAAGATAAGATCAAGAATACAATCAATGATTTTATCTATCGTCTTCTCATAAACACTCTCATGCAGTTCTTCCTTGGCTTCAGCTGTCAGCACCAAAATCTTTGTCATATTGGCTAAAAGAAGAAAATCTACATCAGGTCTGACTCCATCAAGCATACTTAATAAATTTATTGCTATAGAACTTTCTTTTTTTTCATCAGGATCAAAATCCGAAGTCTTATGAATAAGATTCGATTCATCTTCAAGAGTCATATGTGCATAAATACTCATATCCTTATCAACCAAATGATGAAAATACACGCGTGCATCTTCTCTTCCAAGTTTTCTCTTTCCCGCAAGAACATCCGGCGCAATTAATTGAGGTATCATTTTCTGTCTGTGATACTTAATAAGATCTGCCAGATATTCTTCTTTATTCTTCCAAAAATGATAAAAAGTACCCTTGGCTATTCCTGCAGCCTCTGTAATCTTAGTGATTGTTGTATGTGTCACACCATATTCTTTTATCAAAGGGAATCCTGCTTCCAGCATTACCAGCCTCAATTCATCCCTCTGTTCATTTGTAAATACTCTGTCCGGCATATATATTCCCTTTCTTGTGACCGTTTTTTAATTTCGGTCATATAAATGTTAGCACCCGCTAACCGACTTGTCAACAATAAAAAAAGGATGTCAAGAAATTAATTTCCTGACATCACATTAATTCATACAAACTCACATTTTTTCAAAAACCAAAATTTTTTGAGCATATTTTTTTATAATCGGAATCCAAGCTGCCAATTTGTAAATCGGATAGTATTCACACATGCCCCTTATGATATTATCGTCTTTTATTTTCCTAAATCCTCTGGAAACATCTCCCAAATCATCAAAACTGTACGCACCCCATGTGAATACAGCTCCTGTTGATTTAATAGACTTTTCTACTTTTTCTTTGTTTACAAATTTAGGACAAAGACATTCCATCAGAACTGTAGCATTATCAAAATTATCTCTGATAATTCCAAGCATCTTTCCTACCTGTTCTTCGGTTAGATACATGGAAAGACCTTCGATAATAAAAAGCATCTTTCCTCTGACTGTAATCTTATCCGCCCATGCAGGGTCATACGCAGAGCAGCCTATAGTTGATACTCTCCCTGACTCATGATATACGGAATCCCTGACTTCTATAGTTTCAGGAAGGTCAAGATTATACCATGTAATCTCTCCATTATCCATACGATAGAATCTCGTATCCAAACCGCAGGCAATATTTACAACCGTGCATTGCGGATTATCTTTTATGAAATTTGAAACAAGTTCATCAAAAACATATGTCCTGGCAATAACTCCGCTGCTCATGGCAGTATCTTTTTGAGCATTAGAAAAATCATAATCAAGCTTTTCGACTATTTCTTCTGCTTTAACATCTCTAAACTTATTCTTTGGATTCTTGCTCCACAACGCTCTGGCGTAAAAACTTTGAAGCATTGTTTCTGCAGAACCGTTAAGTATAGGTTTTATCTTTTCTTCGTTCATTATTGTTTCAATCCCTTTCTCCAAAGTACTGAATTATATCGTCTACAATCTCACGTTCTCCCTCTCTTCCTTCCTTCAGAAAAGTGAAAACAGGCAATTTTTTTCTTTAAAAATGTATTTTTCTTTTCGTGTTATTTATTCCTTTTTCTTGGAAAGAACGGAATGCACCTGTTCACATGTTTTTTATACTCAGCGTATTCGTCACCATACAATTTAATGAGCCATTTTTCTTCTGTATTTATTAATACAAGAGTCATAATTAACCAGTTAATAACCGGAAGAATAAGCATCCAAACATTATGCCACATAAGAGTGACTCCGATTAGCGTAATCCAAATGCCGCTGTACATGGGATTTCTTACCCATGCATATATACCGTCTTTTTTCAGTCTGTTCTCTGATATATTCTTATCCATCCCCGAACCAAGCGCTCCCTTAAACCATACGAATGCTCCGAGTATGATTATTAACGCACCTATGATTCTAAATATTAAAACCCACGGGAATCCCAATATTCCAATCTTAAAAACATGTCCTAAAAAAATAATCCCAAGAATAGTTACAATTACCATCCCGGAAATCATGTACGGTCCGATTCCGAATAACGGTAATTTCTGTCCTTCTTTAATAAAATTCTTCATCGTAAAACACACCCGCTTTCTATATTTCTTTACTGCTTCTTTCTACTTACTAAAAAACCACGCTCATCAGTTACAATTTCGTATTCATCAGCAAGCGGATTCTTATTTCCGACAACACAATAATCGCATTTATCACTGTTTCCGCAGGTTCCGCATCGAATAAGCGTTCCATGCAGTTGTTCAATCAGAAAAAAATCCGAGTTGCAGCAAAGCGGCAATACATGAAGTAAATTATGTTTCTTGGCAAATTCCGCATTAGGGCATTGTGTAAAATAATACCTTGCTGCATGGTTTTCCTTATCATACGCCTCAGCTACATTAACAAAACTTGCGGGATATTTAACGATATCCCTTCTGTCACCATTACCGGATTTTTCAAATATCCTATTAATTAACCACATATCAGCAGAACGATTTAAGTTGAACACTTTTCCAAGTTTTGACATCTTCCCCATAAACATATTGCTGACAAAATCCTGCATTTCAGATATGGGCGGCTCATCAGGAAGGTTGGGATACAAAGAAAAAATAGCCAGACCGCCATATATTGCTATGGCATGTCCGTTTTTCTTTCCACCGTAATCAGGAAGATCCGGCAAATAAGCATTATATCGATCTACTGTTTTTTGCCATATATCCTGTGCCTTCTCTTCTCCATATCTGTCTTTCAGCCATTCTTTAAATGGTTTGCAATATGGTAAATCCAATATCTGCACATGTTCTTCCATTAATTATTCTCCTAATATATCAAATACGCAAAATTTCATTTTACTTTCTTTGTTTTTAGTCCAATAAATGAAAGCCGTCAAGAATGTTAATGCTTCTCCCATGCTTTCAAATGCGCCATACGCCCCTTCCACTGCTGTGCCTTTGAATATAAGTTTCCATACCATTCCAATGGCAAAGGCTCCGAGAATTCCGACAAGACACATTACTCTCGAAAGTTTAAGTTTGCCTGACACCGTAGCAATAAAATGAACGAGATATTCAAAACATAAGAAAAGAATCAATATCAGATTGATAGGTGTTAAAATCTCTGACCATTGCTTACATACTGCAGTAGCCATTTCAACTGATCCACCGCTTTCTATAATCGATTTGTAAGTAATCGGCGAAAGTGACCCTAATGCAAAATGAAGATACCCTGTAGATACAACCCCTACTCCCATAAATATCGTAAAAAGTCTCAGTAATCCGCCACACGTATCATCAATCATCTTCTTGAAACTGAAATAAGCAGGAATCATTAATGCCATACCAATAAATCCAAACACTGCTGAGAGAATAAATCTCCACATCGCAACATCCAGCCATAACGGGTCAATCTCTGCTCCTGTATTTCCTTTATAACAATATATCAGGCAGTCTCCCGCCATAAAGAATGCACCGCCTATGACTCCCAATAAGGCTCTGAATTGATGTTTATTCATCTCATCCTCCGATTATTTATTTCATTATCCATTTACTCATTTTTTTAATAGCCCTTCTTCCCTCGGGAAAGAAAGAGCACAATGCCCAGTCATGGCACATGGATTCAACTTCCTCTGAAAACTCTATACCCTGTTTTCTTAACGAATAAAGATAATTCATAACATGAGGGTAGAAAAGTTCATGTTTTCCGTAAAAGAAAAACATAGGAGGAAAATCTTTATAATCAATATATTCCGGGCTGATATCGGAACTGTTCAAAGGAACATTCCTACACCAGTTTTCCGCTATAATGTCATTCATTTTAACATTCAGAATAGGATCGTATTCTTCAAAGGCAAGTCTTATATTCCTGTTCTTTCCGTATTCTAGTCCGCATGCTGGAGAAATAACTATCAGCTTTCCGGGTTTTTTCTTTAAACGATAAGTCAAACTTAATATAAGATTCGCTCCTGCACTGTCTCCCATGAAAACAATATTTTGGGCCAGATGCCTTTTTAAGATTTTTGCATAAACCTTCTCAAGCCACTTAAGAGCATCACGTACATTACATTTGGGAGCAAGAGGATAATTAGCCATATAAACAGTAGCCCCGGTTTTCTTGGCAATTCTGGTTATGGTATCATAATGGAGCGAAGTTGCTCTCGCCATACCACCTCCGCCAGGTAAAAAGAATATTGCTTTATTGCTTTTATTCTTAGCATTGCCATCTTTAAATATATGAATCTTAAACCCCTCATAGTTAACAGTCTTAATCTTCAGACCTTTTCTATACATACTGCGAGGCAAATCATCTTTATCACCTAAAACTTTGGATTCCATCAGCATAAGTCCCTTAACTCCGCCACCCGGAAGCCTGTTAAGTTTATAGCATCCGTTCTCAGCAATTCTATATAATAAGCTCATGAAAACATCTCCTTAACCCATGCATAATCCTGCGATTATCAAAAGAATCGCAAACATCATGAATCCGACACCCAGCGCACCTATAATTCTGACCTTTAATTTCTTAAGCAGTAAAAGAATCAAAGTTGAAGGAATCGGATTCAAAAGTAAACAGATTTTAGGCACCTCAAGCGCCCCATTTAGAATTGCAATTATAACAATAACGGTTGTTCCAAGCCACAAAGTCGAAAATCCAAGAATCATAGGTACAATAGTCACCTTGTCTAATGACTTCAATGCCTCTTCTATTGTTTCGTCATCAAGCTTCGTATATAAACGTCTGTATAAAAGAGGTTTGATGCAATAAATTACATGGCATAAAAGTCCTGTATAACATCCTATAAAGGTATTGATCTTGAGAGCCATTCCCAGTCCGGGATTATTCTTTGAGATAAGAACAGCCAGCATCCACATTGTAAGATATGTTCCCGGTTGTCCGAGAAAAGACAACCAAAATGACAAAGAGAATCTTCCATCAGTTACATCTTTCCACCAGGGTGCAGTTTTTCTTTCCGGAATCTGCGCGTATCCTTTTTCAGGGCAAACAAGAGGCACATCAGCAAGTGCAGCAATAAAGCCGCTTATGACTCCAAATATTCCAATAATCACAAATAAATTCATATTTAATCATCCTTTCGTAAAATAATACGGATGGATTAGCCTTAACTAACCAAATTATAATACAATTTATACAAAACGCAATAAAGTAATTGACAATAGGAAAAAGGATATGTAATATTTATGTAGTTAGTTACGACTAACACTAATTTCACGGAGGTTTATGATGAAAAGTAAAAAACTTGTTGCAAAGGATTTAATCCTTATCGGTGCACTTACTGCTCTTATGTTTGTCATATATATGATAATCAGTATTGGCATGAGTTTTGCCGGTCCCATAACCAATGTATTCTATCCCCCTGTTGTTTCAATTGCTAACGGAATCATAATGATGCTTCTATTAGCAAAAGTTCCTAAATTTGGTGTTTTATCAATTGCCGGTTCTATTCAGGGAATAATCTCATTCCTTATAGGAGCATTCTGGACCGTTGGAACAGGACTAATTGTTGGTGCTATATTAGCAGATATTCTCATCATTGGTTTTAAAGAAATATCTACAAAGAAAATGATTATTGCTTATACAGTATTCAGCGGTATCTTCACATTTGGAGCCATCTCTCCCATGAAGATTTTCAGAGATGCTTATATGGAAAAAACATTAAGCAGTGGTCTTTCTCAAGAATATGTTAATGGACTCATGAAAATGACAGAATGGCCTATGCTTACTGTAATTATCTTCTGTGGATTTGTTGGAGGTTTTGTAGGTTCACTTATCGGACTAAAACTTTTAAGAAAACATTTTGTAAAAGCGGGACTTGTAGAGGAAAGATAGTTATATATTTTTCTTAATAAAACATAAAGGCTGATGCTCTCACGGCTCAGCCTTTTGTTATGGAGTAATAATATGAATGAATCTATAAGAAAACAAATAACGCAAGTATCGTTTCATGGTACAGCTCGCTTGGATGCAAGGCTGAAATTGTTCATGTTGGTAATGCTGGGCATAGTGAGTTTTTTTGTAAACGGAGATATTCCCGAAATCATACTAATGACTTCTATTGCCATTTTCGTATGTGCTGGCAGTGCAGCAAAATGGGGATTATCCATGTTAATAACTTATATCATCATATCCTATCTAAATACATATCTTTCATATGTTACAATTCCTGTAATCACACTGGTAATGAATATTTTTGGTGTGACTGTCCTTAAAATCATTCCTATAGTAACTTTAGCAAGATGGGTACTTAAAAGCACCTATTTGGATGAACTTACGGTATCTCTCGAAAGAGCAAAAATGCCTCAAGCAGTCACGATACCATTTGTGGTAATGTTTAGATATATTCCTACCCTATTAATCGAATATAAAATTATACGTAATGCTATGAAAATACGTGGAATAAGTGATACGTTTTTGAAAGTTATAATTCATCCTTTTGCAACTATCGAATACATATTAATACCGCTTCTAATGCGTTGTCTTAAGGTATCTGAGGAACTTGCAGCCTCAGGTTCAACAAGAGGAATCGAAAGATACAATAAGCGTCATGCTCTTTTAAAAGTAAAATTTGGTTTAGCTGAATATATTATCCTTGTGTTTGTAATTATGCTAGTTGTATTTTTATTTCTTTTAGACAACTCTTCATTAGGTCAAATAAATATATGGAGATGGCAATGATAAGATTTGTTGATTACTCTTTTTGTTACGAAGGAATGGCTGAGAATACTCTTAAAAACATCAGTCTGGAAATAAATGAGGGAGAATTTGTACTGTTAACCGGAAGAAGTGGTTGTGGTAAAACAACCATTCTGCGTTCATTAAATGGGTTAATTCCACATTTTTACCCCGGAAAAACCGAGGGTGAATTACTCTATGACGATAAATCTCTTCTTGAACTCCCTCCGTCTGAAATAGCGGGAAAAGTAGGGACTGTATTTCAAGATCCCAGATCACAGTTTTTTATGACCGATACTACAAGAGAACTTGCTTTCGGATGCGAAAATATGGGATATGAACGCGAAGAAATCATCGACAGAGTCGAAAAAGCTGTTATCGATTTAAATCTTGAAGAGTATCTTAACAAAAGTATCTTTGCGCTTTCAAGTGGCGAAAAGCAGCAGATTGCCATTGGTTCTGTATATGCCTTGAACCCCAAAGTATATATTTTTGACGAACCTTCTGCCAACCTTGATTATGAAGCAACAAATCGCTTGGCAAGTATAATGAAAAACCTCAAAAATGCGGGATATACAATAATAGTTGCAGATCATAGATTCTATTATTTAAGAGATTTAATTGATACCGTAGTATATATAGAAAATGGAAGTATTGAATCTAAATATACAAAAGACGAGTTTTGTAATCTTAATGAATCAATACGAATACAGAAAGGCTTAAGAACAGTTTATCCTGATAAGGAAATAAAAAGCAAAATTAATAAATTAACCGGCAACAAGGTTCCGGAAAAGAATAACATTCTAAAAATAAATAATCTACGTTTTTCATATAACAAAAAGGATACATTGATTAATAATCTTTCTTTAAATGTTTCTTCCGGAGAGGTAATCGGAATCCTGGGGCATAACGGTGCAGGCAAAACAACGCTTATTTCTATTCTTACAGGTATATTAAAAGAAAAATCAGGAACAGTATTTTTTAATGAAAAAAAATTATCTGCCACAAAAAGACGTAAACTCTCATATCTTGTTTTACAGGATGCTGATTATCAACTATTCACAGCAAGCGTTAATGAAGAACTGGCTTTGGGTATACGTAAGGTCGATGAACAATTAATAGATAGTACTCTTCAAAAACTTAATCTTTTAGAGTATAAAGACAAGCATCCTGCTTCACTATCCGGTGGGCAGAAGCAAAGAGTCACTATAGGAGCATCTCTTATAAAAAATAGTGAGATTCTTTACTTTGATGAACCCACCAGCGGCCTTGATTATGATTCGATGATAAGAGTTAGCAATTTAATCAACGAACTTTCTCGTAATGGAGCAATAATCTTCATGGTATCGCATGATTTTGAGTTTATTACTCATACATGTACAGGCATTTTGGATCTTGATGATGATAATGCTCAGATATTGGAAGCTAATAATGATAATCTTCAAAAACTCGCTAATAAGTATTTTGGTATATAACTAACCATTATTTATAGCAATGCATATAATTGCCGCAGCATAGTAAATAACAGATATCATATTGGTCCAGCCACCGCAGACAACCATATGTATTCCTTTGGGAAGTTTTCTTACAAGCGGCAAAAGAAGAATTAAAACAAGCGGAGTAAAAACTATCATCCATCTAGGAAGAACACTCCAGCCCATAACAATCATCAGTGCCATTCCGATAAATCCAACAGCCTGTATTCCAAAAGCAACTTTCTTTTGAAAATCAAGAAAAGAAGTTACTTCTTTTAGGGTATCTTCATCTTCATGTCTTCCTATCAATCCTAAATTGGCACAATGACTGTGGTATGCTCCTCCGCATATTATTCCGAGACAGTTTACCAAAAACAATATCCATCCAAGTATCGCAAATTTGTCTTTTGCAAAAAGAACAAGATGGTAATATCCGACACAATAAAGAAATGCCGTTAAAGGTCCGATCATTCCGCCGATATACAGTCTCTTGGTTCCTGCCTTTTTCATAATATCTATTATTGGATTAAGTGTTCCGTCATGCTTATAATCATCCTTGCTGAAATATAATGTCATATCTCCGCAAAGCATCAAAACAGCACCGGTTAATCCAATTATTAATGCTGTAAGTAAACTCATTTCAACTCCTTTTAAACTCTTTCTCCAAATATCTTTTGAATCTTTTTGGTTTAGACTAATATCTGTTTTTATATGCCTTATCTATAAGTTTAAGCAATATCTTTGGATTCTTATGTATTAATTCCGCATGTCCTGTATTTTTAAACATCTTATGAATAAAATTAACGCCTTTCTTTTTTAACTTATGTACTTTTCTCGCAGCAACAATTTCTGCTGATCCGTGGAATACATAAGAACTTGTCATATTAAAACTATTAAATTTATACTTATATCCAATCTCAGAAATAACGCTGTTCCTTATGGACTCTTTATTTACATTCGTATATAAAGATTCTCTGATTGATTCTTTTGTTCTTCCGAGAGCAAGTGCAAGAAGCCCCTGATGTTTGGTCAATACAGAATAAATAATAGATGAATAACCTGTAATATAAAGATTCTCTATAAACTTGAATCTGAAAGTCGGCATTGGCATAATAGTATAACCGTCAGCTATGAACGTATGTACATTTGCTCTTCCATCCAAAATTATTTCATTGCTAACCATTCCACCCATAGAAATGCCATATAATACATCAATTTTCCCATCAAGATTATTAATGATAAAATCAACTGCATCCTGTGCTTCAGCCATAACAGAATGAAATACCGAATCCGGTTCATCTTCATTGAAACCATCATAAGCCTGAACTATAACATGATATTTTTTCTTTGCTTCATCGATAAATGGCATAAGTCCCGGATACCATTTTGCAAGATATCCGCACTCTATCATCAATGTCTTACTATTCTCTTTTCCAAACTCAAAATATTTCATATTTCACCCTTGCAAAATTAATCCCTTCAAAAAAAGAAATACACCTGCTGTAATCATGCAAAGAAATGGATATGCAATAATTCTTATAATCTGATTTTTATTATTGAAACCTCTGTTCTTCCATCCTTCGCAGTCTGTAGTCTCAGGAAATATTTTCTTAAAATATCCGAGTGTCATAACAAGCCATTGATCCTGAACTATAATGTCAAAAGCTTTCATGACATATAATAGCACTATAAACCTTAATGTAAGTTTCCAAAATCCGTATCCGTTTCTGATGCCATCAATCCCCAGATATATCATTCCAGCAAACATGGCAGTCAAGAATATTGCAAGAAGAATATGCGCAATTATCTGTTTATACATCGGAGGTTGGGGATGCTCTTTCCCTGCAATTCTTACATCTTCAGGAAGGAATCTTAAAACCAGTGACGGCTTTGCCATGGGAGATGCGATTACAATCACAGATATTTCTATTATGCAGATAGCCAAAGCTACTATTATCGTTTTTATCATTTATCACTCAACTTTTTTGTTTCATCCCTTTTATTTATTTGAATTAATCCAATTTATGATTTCTTTCTCAGAAGACTCAAAATAAGAGATGTTTTCTTTTCTGTATTTTCCGAATGTCTTATACATTAAACCAATCAAAGGTATCATGCGATAAAGTTTTTTCTCCCGTTCTCTGTTTGGCATAAGTCCGTTCAAATGACTTCCGTGCTTATAAACTATAACTTTTACATTCCTTTCATAGTTTGCTTCTTTTAAATCTTTTTCTATCTCTCTGACCGAATACTCTGCAGGCCACGCTTCGTCTTCATCTCCTGCAATAAGCAGAACTCTTGCATTGCTTTTCTCAACATGAAGCTTAGCTTCACTGCCTCTTTTTTTATCCTTATACGCATCGTGATAGGCTACCCACATACCTGTAACTTTACATTTAGCATCAGGATGTTTTTGATATTTCCCGGCCTTCACTTTTGAGAAATCTGCGCATACGCACGGAATATCTTCTCCGTGCCAGGTGGCTACACTTTTTCCGGTCATTGTCTTTTTATCTTTTAGCGTTCCTTCAAAAGGAACATGTGTCGGAGAAACCATTATGAGATTATCAAATCCTCCGACATACTGTGCAACAAGAACTGCAAATATCGAACCCATTGACTGTCCGTATATGCTGATATGCTCTATCTGTTTCTTCTCTCTCAGATATTCAACTGCCGAAATAAACATATCCACAGGAACCTGATTGGGTGAATCAGGAAGTCCCTCCGCTCCATAAAGCGAAACAGATAATCCCGTTATTCCATAGTCTGCGAATCTCTCTGCAAATTTAATACCGGGAAGGATGCTCTGCTCTCCTCCCATGATTATAATAACTGCTTTGTCACTGCCATTATCGGGTTCTGCAAGATGACCGACAAATCCATGTTCTTTTATATTAAAGTCTTCATGTTTCATACTTTCCACTTGTCTAATGTATCCAAAATTATTGCCAGTGTTTCCTCTCGTGCTTTTTGACATTCTTTGGGATATTTCTTTTCTCTTGGAAGCATATTGTTATTCACCGGATAGTAACCCAAATTATGACTTCCTGTTTCTGAATTAATATGCTTATATCCATGTTTGAAACTGCTTCTGTTCAATCTTTTAACCAAAAGTTCAGCATCTCTTTTAGCAGGAACTGATTCATCGTGCGTAGATGTAAGAAAGAGTATATCTCCGTTTATTTTTTCAACAGGAATTTCATTTTCTTCTGTTCCTTTTTTATCCCATTCATCAAAGAAATAAAGAAGCCTTATATTCTTTTCTCTAATACATCTTTTTATAAAATCTAAAAAAAGTTTTCCTTTTTCAACATAGGGAAAATCCTGTCCTCTGAAAGATACCATAGCTTTACAGGGATCATCTGATTCTTTGCCCGTTCCCTGCATAATATGTCCAAAAGCGGATGCAGCTATTACAAGACTGATGTCAGGTACAACGCTTGCAGCAAGAAGTGCCATTCCCGCTCCTTTCGAATTGCCATATATGCCAATGCGCTTATATCCTCTTTTCTTCAACTCATCACAAGCCACCTGAAATTGTTCCAAAGGTATTGCACGCATGTCTTTGTTCTGGCCTTCTCCTCCATAATAAGACATCGCTAATGACGAGTATCCCTTACCGCAAAAAAGAGAAGCATATTTCTCCGGTAATTCAAGTCCTTTTAATCCCTGTATTACTATCAGGACTCTGTCATCACCATTTTTAGCATCATACAAATTCCCCTCAAATTCATCATTCAAATAATTATATTTTATACATTGCATTAGGATAATATCTCCTATATTCCTTAAACCAAGAATGCTAAGCCAATAAACATAAAAGCATTGGCAATGTTGCCTTTAGCCGGTACCTTGGTAGGCGCCAATAAAAGAAACGCAGGAAGCGTATTAAAAATGCATGCCCATCTTGGAAGACTTGTATTTCCTGTAACAACCATAATAAAAAACAATATAACAAATACCAACAAACCCACGTAAGCAACAGCCGCAACAGAGTTGCTCTTGAAAAAGTCCATTACCGCTTTTAATGATTCTTCCTTCATGCCTAGCTTAACATAGAACCATTCGACACTTCCGCATAATACATGGTGTGCTGATATGAGCACCATGAAAAACATAGCAGCAACTAGCATTATATTTCCTACAATAGCATTTGATTTAAGTATGTATTGGCTTAACGCTATGTAACCGAAACTACTCATAAAGAGTGAAAATACGCCAACAAGCATAGCAGCCTCAAGTTGTTTCAACGGCATAGTAGAAAACACCTTCTGCATCTTGGAATTATCTTTTGCATCAGAGAACTCGAATCTCCCACTCTTGGTATAAGCCATCATACAATCAGTAATGCCACATATGATATGCCCAATTGCTGCAACAATCATAATCATTTTCATCATATTATTGTCCCAATCTTGATGTATTCATCATATCGTCTATGCTTTTTAAAACAGATGTCGCATATTTTTTCTTAAATAAAAGCCGTTATCCACAATTAAATCCGCCTGAGAGTCAAGCGACTATACAGACGGATAACTGCCTTTTTATATATGAAATGTACTGATTAAAAAACGAAATCATAACTTTCTGGCAACCAAATGCAATCTTGCTTTTTTCGCACTCTCCAGCAGTTCTATTTTTAATCCTGCCTTATTGCAAAATTCTTTTATCTCATCAAGAGACTTAGCACCAACATCTCCGTGCCCTGCCATATTGGCAAGGGGCATTTCAATATGATTCATTAGCCAAAGCATCGGTTTGGATGAAGTGTAATCCTGTAATATGAGCCTTCCATTAGGTCTTAATACCCTTTTTACACTATCAAAAAATTTCTGCGGATTAGGATAATGATGAAAACTGTTCGAACAAATAATTGCATCAAAAGAATTATCCTCAAAAGGAAGATTCTCACAATCTCCAACAACCCAATCAACTCCTTCTAAATTCTTAGATATACCAACTTCTATCATCTTGGGTGTAATATCCAATCCTGTATAGTGTTTTCCCGGATCCTTTTCATAGAGAAGCGAAATCATCGGTCCTGTTCCGCATCCGCAATCAAGAAGATCTTGATAATCTTCTTTTTCAAGTTCTCCCGCTATATACGGATAATCTTCTTTACAAATTTCATATATACCCGCATGATTTGATTCATATATCTCAGCGGCTTTTGTAAATTCTTTAACTGTTAATTCTTTATATTCGTTTTCTGTACGCATTTTTCCTGCCTTTTTGGTTAGAACTATCTAACCTTTAAAAAAATATAATTGGCGATTAAAGTTAGTCTACTATAACCGCCAATCATTTTATAACACACTATTTATAATTGTTCAACAGTAAAATCAAAAAAATGTTTCACTAATTCTTTTCTATTTACCTGTCTATAATTCTTCTAACCGTCTCTTCAATTGAAGATTCACCTTCATCTATGATGATATCTGCATATTTTTCGTATAATACGCTTCTCTCCTCATACATTTCATCCAGACTTTCACCGTCTCTTAATACTACACCTCGTTCTCTTATCTCATGTAACCTGTCAAAAAGTTTATCCTTTTCGACCTTAAGATATATAATTGCCCCATTCTCTGAAAGATGCCTCATTCCTCTCTCGCTGTATACCGCGCTTCCACCTGTAGCAATTACTGTATTAACAGTATTGATTGATAATAAAGCTTCTTCCTCACACGCAAGGAATCCATCTACTCCTCTGTCATTGATAATTTCGTATAAGAGAGAATCCTCTTTTTGCTGTATAACAAGATCCGTGTCAATAAAGTCCATGCCTAAAACTTTAGCAAGTATTACACCTACTGTACTTTTACCGGATGCCGGCATCCCTATTAATACTATGTTGGTTTTCTTTTTATTCATATTTTTATCCTACTATTGAATTATTAATAATTATATCCGCCTGAGAGTCAACTGACAAATCAGGCGGATATTAATTATTTTTCTTTATTCTCCGGTATTAACTTGGTCATGCTCTTAAGTCCAAGAGCAAGTGTTGAACCATTATGCAATAATGCTGATGTTGCAGGTGGTAATACTCCTGCTATTCCGAGTCCAATAAGGGCTGTATTGAATCCGACAATCGTTCTGTAATTAAACTTAATACGTTTCATTAAGAGAGAACTGATTCTTCTGAGTATTACCAGGCTCTCAAGATTGGACGAGCTTATTGTTATATCAGCTATCTGTCTGGCTATCTCAGCTCCGTCGCTTATGGCAATACCGGCATCGGATGCAGATAATGCAGGAGAATCGTTGATACCATCTCCTACCATTATTACTTTTCTTCCTTCCGCTTTTGCTCTCTCAACATATCCTGCCTTATCTTCAGGAAGGACTTCAGCGTAGTATTCTGTAATACCGGCTTCAGATGCAATCTTCTTAGCTGTTCTCTCGCTGTCTCCGGTCATCATTACGATATGTTCAAAGCCTTCGTTTCTTAGACCTTCTATAACTTCTTTTACTTCCTCTCGCATCGGATCTTCTATCAAGATACATGCTGCTAATTTACCATTCTTGGCGAAATATAGATGAGAATACTCATCAGGAAGCGAATCGAATTGTTTTTTCTTACCATTAGGTATTACAACTCCCTCATCTTCCATTACAAAGTGGTAGCTTCCGATAACAACCTTTTCTTTATTAATTGTTGATGCAATACCGTGAGCTACGATGTAATCCACATCTGCATGCATCTCCTCATGAAGAAGGCCTTTTTTCTCAGCTGCATCTACTACGGCACGAGCTACAGAGTGAGGGAAATGTTCCTCAAGACATGCAGCCTCTCTTAATAACTCATCTTCGGATTCACCATTAAAAGATACAACTTTTACCACTGTCGGTTGAGCCTTGGTTAATGTACCGGTCTTATCAAGAACTATGGTATCAGCCTCAGCAACTGCTTCGAGGAATCTTCCGCCCTTGACAGTAATGCCATATTCAGATGCCTCCTTAATTGCAGAAAGAACTGATATAGGCATAGCCATCTTAAGCGCACAGGAATAATCTACCATTAATACAGATAGAGACTTTTGTACATTTCTGCTAATAAGCCATGTAAGGCCTGATCCAACTAATGTATATGGTACAAGTTTATCTGCGAGTCTCTCAGCCTTGCTCTCCAATGATGATTTAAGCTTTTCAGACTCCTCTATCATCTTGACAATCTTATCAAATCTTCCGCATCCTTCAGTCTGGGTAACCTTAATAGTTATCTCCCCTTCTTCTATAACGGTTCCGGCAAATACGCTCATTCCCACGGACTTGCATACTGCCTCTGATTCTCCCGTCATCGAAGCCTGGTTAACCATAGCCTCGCCCCTTGACACTTCACCGTCAAAAGGAATCATATTGCCCATTCTGACAACAACTTCATCACCGCACTCAATATCCGAAGAGTTAACCTGAACCTCTCCTGTATCGGTAACTAGCCACACTTTATCGATATTAAGTGACATCTGTCTTGCAAGATCATCAATAGATCTCTTATGAGTCCAATCCTCAAGAGTATCTCCTATCTTAAGTAAAAACATAATACTTGATGCTGTATTATAATCTCCTGACAATACAGCTGCAGTTATTGCAATGGCATCAAGCAGTTCAACCTGAAGACGCTTGTTCTTAAGAGTCTTAAGTCCTCTTAAGATATAAAATAACATCTTAACGATTACCCATACTCTCCTTACGCAAAGAGGCAAAATTAGTCTCTTACCGTAATGTAAGACTATATCTGTAATTATCTTTTCTGAATATTTTGCTTCGAGTTCCCTACTTGAGCACTCAAATACTTTTTCAGGTACCTGTAATTTCTTAAATGAGAATTTTCTTACATAATCGATGATTTCTCTTCTACTACAATTATAATAAACTACAGCATCAGCAGTTCTTTCATATACTTTAACTTTCTTAATGCCGTCATAGCAATTAAGATAATATTCAAAGCTGTCAGCTTCCTTAAAAGTCATGCGTTTCATCGCAAGATGAATTCTCATTCGACCTTTAATATCATGTTTTATCGTAAATTTCATACATTACGCTTCTTTCTTCTTAGCTGACTTTTTAGCCTTGGAATCATCTTTTTTCTCTGTATCTGCTTTTGTACTCTTCTTAGCAGTTGTTGCTTTTGTAGAAGCCTTCTTTGTAGTTTTAGCTTTCTTTTCTTCTTTTGCTTCTTCTACAACTTCTTCGACGATTTCTTCAGCTTCATCTTCAACTTCTGACTCTTTTTCTTTTGCAGCTCTTTCTTCATTGATAACCTTAGCTTCTTCATAGATATCACAGCAGTTTTCCTTTACAGCTGTAGCCTGATCCATAACATAATCTTTGGCTCTCAATACACCTGCTGTACAATGTGTGTATACCTTCTTAGCATCCTTGGAACATAACATCTTAATGCCCCATAAACCAAACAATGTACCCCCTGCGAATAATGCGATTCCTTTCCACACTTTCATAATTTTTACCTCCTATTTTTAAAAGTTAGATATGTCTAACTCTCTGTAATAAAAAATACGCGCCCTTAGGCGCTTTTAGATGCATTAATTGTAAATCAATTATATGATTTTTTCAATCCATCAAGCTTAACTATCTTTGTTTTTTATTAAAAAAATGAGCAGGTTGAATTTTCAACCTGCCCATCTGCCCTATGTAAAAGTTGCGGATTATTTTTTTACATGGAAAGCATCCATCTTAGGATATACTGCTGATTCACCTAGCTGCTCTTCAATTCGAAGTAACTGATTGTACTTAGCCACTCTCTCGCTTCTTGAAGGAGCACCGGTCTTAATCTGACATGTATTTAATGCTACAGCAAGATCTGCGATTGTAGTGTCTGCAGTCTCACCTGAACGATGCGAAGTAACTGCTGTGTATCCTGCATTGTGAGCCATCTTAATAGCTTCCAATGTCTCAGATACTGATCCAATCTGGTTAAGCTTAATAAGTATAGAGTTACCTGCTCCGAGTTCAATTCCCTTTTTAAGTCTTTCTGTATTTGTAACAAACAAATCATCACCAACAAGCTGAACCTTATGACCAATCTTTTCAGTCATCTTCTTCCAGCCTTCCCAGTCCTCTTCATCAAGACCATCTTCGATGGAGATGATAGGATACTTGTCTACGAGTGATTCCCAATGAGCGATAAGTTCGTCTGATGTAAATTCCTTGCCTGACTTAGGCTGCTTGTAGAATCCAATTCCTTTTTCGCTCTTCCACTCTGAAGAAGCAGCATCCATAGCAATCATGAAGTCCTTACCGGGTTCAAACCCTGCAGCCTTGATAGCTTCAAGAATCTTCTCAATGGCTTCTTCATCACTCTTTAACTGATTGGGAGCGAATCCACCTTCGTCACCAACGGCTGTAACATCACCCATATCCTTAATAAGCTTCTTAAGTGAATGGAATACCTCTGCACACCAACGCAGTCCTTCTTTGAATGTAGGAGCTCCTACGGGCATAATCATGAATTCCTGTGTATCTACAGCACTATCAGCATGAGCACCACCATTAAGGATGTTCATCATAGGAACAGGGAGTCTGTTGCCACCTACACCGCCTAAGAATCTATATAGAGGAATATCAAGTGACTTAGCCGCTGCACGAGCTGTTGCAATAGATACTGCAAGGATAGCATTAGCGCCTAACTTAGACTTATCCTTTGTTCCGTCCGCCTTAATCATAGCGGCATCTACTGCGTATGTATCAGAAGCATCTAATCCGAGTATTGCATCTCTGATTGTAGTATTGATATTATCAACTGCTTTTGTAACACCCTTACCGAGATATCTTGACTTATCTCCATCTCTTAACTCGAGTGCTTCGAATTCTCCTGTTGATGCACCACTGGGAGCACATCCGAGAGCAACTGTTCCGTCAGCAAGAGTAACTTCAGCCTCTACTGTAGGATTGCCTCTTGAGTCAAGGATTTCTCTTCCGAATACCTCGACAATTTCCAAATATTCTTTCATAAATAATTCCTCCTAATATATATTTTTATCCCCTTTTAACATTGAATACCTCTCCTTGACGCAGGCCATAGGTACCGTTGTCAAAAGGAGAGGATTCACACATGATTTATTCTGGTTAGTTATCGCTAACCTTAAACATAATATCATTCATCGAGTTAGTTGTCAATAACCGCTTTGTATTTTTTAGCTATTAATTAATTTAGTAATACCCCTCACAAACTTCTTAGGTCTATAAGGTGCAAGTCCTCCATGACCCACGTTCCTGATAACTCTGAATCTTGTGTTAGGATATATCTTTCTTATATATGCTATATCCGCTTTTCTGTCCTTAATCTCTTTTTCAGCAATCCAATACTCTATCTTTTTGCAATTGGTATGTATGTACCTGGGCATGGTGTAATTATTGCAAGAGTCAAATGTTCTCCAGATAGTCTTAGCACTGATCATCTTGAGCACTTTTGCTGCGTAATCTATATCTTCCTTGGATAATTCATCAAGAGAAAACGCTTTTTCCAAGAGATTGGCTCCTCCGATTTTTCCCATGTATATCATCAGGAAATCTTTTATTGCAATAAATCTTGTGAGAATCCAAGGCAATTGATAAGGTGTGATACCTCCATCGATTACTGCATTCTCGATATTAACTCGATTATTCGCAAGCATCCTAGTTACAATTGATCCCCCCATAGAGCATCCATATATACAAGTTACAGTATTTAGATTATTTCCAATCAGCCATTTCTCCAGGTCTCTTGATATTTGTTCAATACTTGTAAAGTCATCCTTTCTTGCAGGATTATACCCGGGTAACGCAGGAACTATCACATGATAATCCTTTTCAATTAAAGGAATTACATCCTGAAAATAATCCCACATAACAATTGAAGGATGAATCAAAACTATTACCTTGTCATTATCTTTTCCATATTCATGTATTGTCATAATTATTCAAAATCCTCCGATTTTTGTGGATGAAAAAATTTTAAAACTTAATTAAAGAGCATATCCATGCAGCGAGTGCTGATGCCGCAGGGAATATTACTAGCAATTTGAGAAGTTGGCTTTTTATGTTATAACCATATTTTCTGTTAGAATATACGCTATCAACTTCCGGAAAATAGAACTGGAAAAACTTGAACTTCATAAGCAAAAAGTAGTCAAAGAAAATCATGTCGTATAACTTATACACAGTAAATATGGATACAAATCTTATGAAGAACTGCCAAAATGAGAATCCACTTCTAAATCCATCCCAGATAGATATTACCCCTACTGAGAGTATCATAAGAAAGCTGAATATCATCAATGTCCATCCGATTTTTCTGGCACCTAGAAACAGTTCTTCTTTTCTGTCTATCAAAACTTCCTGTGCTTCTTTAGGTGCAGATGAGAAAAACTTTTTATTCTGTATAAAAGCTACCGCCGAAAACATCATCAACGTTATTGCCACACAAAATATAAGCGCCAGGAAGATTGTCATTAACATATCACTGTACTCCTTTAAATATGTGTTTCCAATTATCAACTATGATTGAAGAGAAACCATATGTGCATACACTCCATCATCTCTCATGAGTGTATCGTGATTGCCCTGCTCTACTATCTGACCATCTGATATAACGAGTATCTGATCAGCATCTTTAATAGTTTTAAGTCTATGCGCAATTACAAGTAATGTCTTGTTCTTGCAAAGTTCTGAAATAGCTTCCTGGATTGCTCTCTCATTATCTGCATCCACACTGGCTGTAGCCTCATCAAGGATAACTATTGGCGAATCCTTAAGAATACATCTTGCAATAGATATTCTCTGCTGTTCACCACCCGATAACGATGCTCCGCCCTCACCAACTACAGTATCGAATCCATTGGGAAGCGCCATAATAAAGTCATAGCATCTTGCCTTTTTTGCAGCTTCTTCAACTTCTTCTTTTGTAGCATTAGGACGTCCTATTGCAATATTGTTATAGATTGTATCCTGGAACAAATATACTCTCTGGAAGACCATACTTATCTGATCCATAAGGTTTCCGAGCTTAACATCCTTGATGTCTTTTCCTCTAACCTTGATGCTTCCTGTTTCAATATCCCATAATCTCGCAAGAAGTGATGCTATAGTTGATTTACCGCCACCGGAAGGTCCGACAAGTGCTGTCATCTCGCCCTTATTAACCTTGAATGATACATTCTTAAGTACATCTTTGTCAGTGTATCCGAAGCTTACGTTTTCATACTCTATCTCAGGTACAGCTAAGTTAACGTCTGATGAAATCTCAGCTTCTCCATTATCTTTTAATTCTTCTGCAGCAAATACTTCTTCGATTCTGTTAAGGCTGGCTTCTGTAACTGTAAGTCTGGCCATCTGCGCATAATAACTTTTAACTGCTACAAATAAATCGAAAATAAAGAGTGCCATTCCGACCATATAAATATTACTAATCGAACCTATGTTGTATAAATAAGCGCACAACGCCAGAACCAATGAAGTTCCAATAGCAAATGTAAGATTAAGTGCTCTGGACCAAGGGGTATAATCGATTTCAAAACTGATGCTGTCTTTACAGCTTTTTTCGAATTCATCAGTAAGTTTCTTGGACTTATCACCAAGCATATTGTAGGACTTGATGATTCCGATTCCCTCAGCAAAATCAAGGACTTCTTCTGTAAGAGATTCTGCGCATTCCTGCTTGGATGCGGAATGTTTCAAGGTACTCTTTAACATCAAATTTCCAACAAGAATAAATACTCCAACAAAAAGCAAAGAAAGCAAACCGAATCTTATGTCCATCATAAACATCATTATTACCATGATGCTCTGTGAAATGATGAATGATACTAATTCAGACAAAACACCCATGCAATTTTCTTCAATAAACACCATGTCTGTAGAAAGAACTGCGCTGATTTTTCCGATATTGCCTTCTGTGAAATATCCCATCGGAAGTTTTCTCAAGTGATCACCAAGCTGAAGTCTCATATCTGCAAATACCTTATAACCCGCTGCAGATTGAAGTACATTGGTAATATGTTCAAATATTGCCTCTAAAATTACGCTCGCTAGAACTACTATTCCCAGATAAATGCATTTCTTTTTATCCATCGTACCATTCATAAACAAGCTGATTATAAGAAAACTAAGCATCAAGGGTATTTTCATCATAATTCCCTTAATGAATGACGTAATATATGATGCTCTGATTCTTGTTTTATATTTACCGGTTATACCGATAAGTCTATGCATTATTCTTAACATCTTACGCCTCCTTAATCTTCCAAGTACTTGCGGATACGCTTGCATCCCATAACTTCTTGTATTCCGCGCAACTACTCAATAAATTATCATGAGTATCAGCAGCAATGCATTCTCCCTCTTTCATAACGCATATTTTATCTGCGTTCTTTATAGTTGAGAGTCTATGTGCAATAACAAGTACTGTCTTGTCCTTAATAATCTCGTTGATAGCTGCATTCATCTTCTCTTCATTCTCAGGATCCATGAATGCGGTAGCTTCATCAAGTACTATGATGGGCGCATCCTTAAGAATCGCTCTCGCAAGAGATATACGCTGTCTCTCACCACCGGATAACTGCTTACCGGAATCGCCTGCAGAAGTATTGATTCCGTCAGGAAATCTAGCCAAAAACTCATCGCACTGAGCTCTGGATGCTGCTTTAAGCACTTCTTCTTTTGTTGCGTTAGGTTTTCCAATCAAGATATTTTCATATAAAGATGTATTGAATAAGAACTGCTCCTGAGACACGTATGCAACTTGGTTGTTAAGCGCCTCGAGTGTCATATCTGTTAGATCCTGTCCGCCTATTGTGATATTACCCTCGTTGATATCATAGTAATGCACAAGCAACTTGGCTAATGTAGACTTTCCACTTCCTGATTCACCGACAAGAGCAGTTGTACTTCCTGACTCGAGTGATAAATTTACTCCATGAAGTACTTCCTTATCATCATAACCAAAACGTACATTATTGAAAGATACATCAAGATTAGTTCCCTTAAAATCATTGTTTCCTTCCTTAAGAGGAGGATGTTCCATCATCTTTTCAAGTTCAGCAATCTTGTAATCAAGTTGGGGGAATTTTCCTGCAAAATTAAGTGCCTTTAAGAATGAAGGTCCGACTGCGAATGACATGCAAAGAACAAGAACTAACTTATCAAGCGTGATTGCGCCGGACAAAACCATCAAACCGCCTATAGGTAATATAAGAAGCGCAAGGCAGGGAAGGATACTGGAATACGCTGCCATCCAAGGCCAGCAAACCTTATACCAATTCAATGTAAAATCTCTGTAGTTTCTGACTACTTCGCCAAATCTCTTATATGAATCACCATCCTTATTGAATACCTTAACGACTTCCATACCGTTTACATATTCAATAATTGTGTTGTTCATCTTAGCTGCAGATTCATAATATGCATTCATTAGAGACAAACCGGATTTCATCATCATTCCCATTGCAAGCAGACCAATAATTAAAGGAACAAATGATAAAAGAGCCAGTCTCCAATCGACTACAAACATCAGTACAATAATAAGTGAAGGAATGAATATATTTGCAATTCCTTCCGGTATGGCATGTGCTAAAAGCAATTCAATCTGATCTATGTCATCAGTAAATACTTTTTTTATTCTTCCTGTTCCAAGTTCCTTGATATTACCGAGCGGCTGTCGTTCAAGTTTGCCCTGCAAAGAAATACGCAAGTTCTTAAGCGTATTGTATGCACTGATATGCGAAAATACCAATCCTTGAGTATAAAGAACAGCAAATAATAATTCGCTTATAGCAACAAACAACACTCTAAGAAGAATAAACTTAATGTCTAATTCTTCTCCTCTCGTAAGAGGTGAAATAATCTGATAAACAAAAAAATACGGCAGTATGCTTGCAACTATTCCCAGCGCCATTAATACAGCTGCCGCTACAGTATATTTTTTGTATTTACCAATATACGGAGCAACTCTTTTAAACATAATTAATCCTTTCTGTAATGATGTATTATTACCGTAGAATGAGGCAGATTGAAGAATCAATCCGCCTCTCCTGAAATGTGTAAAAGAAAATGTGTTATTCTAGTTAGTTGTTTCTAACCTTCTGTATATTAGCACTCGAAGAGTTAGTTGTCAATAACTCAATCTTTATTTTTTATATTTACACAGCTTTTTTACAGCTAATATATCAAGCGATACACCGCTTTTATATCTCTCCTTATATATACTTGTGCACTTATCAAAAAGATTGAACCTCTTTTTGGCCTCATTGATGTCTCCGTACACCTTCCAATAGCCAACGCACTTATAGCCCTTGGCTTTATTGTCTATGAAGCCCCTAACATCTTCGACCGGATAGCCTAAAAATATACCTATCTCATGAGGAAAATCATTTACTGCTTTCATACTGCTTAGTCGCTCTTTTAATCTGATTATGCAATCTTCGAAATCATATCTGTCATAACCGAATCTTTTTAATAATTCTTTTGATTCAGAGCACATCAAGTCCCTTTTTAATAAATCCGGTCTGAATACATACAAAAGAATCTTATTATTCATACGGTTAACTATCTCGATTTTAATTCCTTTTTCTTCAAAGTACTTATTATATTCAGTTATCTCTTTTTCAAATGAATCAAAATCTTTGCAATCGTATAAGAAAAGATTGCCTGTTTTAATCCCGGCAAGAGTTGGAGCGCAATTATCGATCAAATTAAGGTCAGACATATAATATCCTTTCTATAATTGAAAAGAGCAAATCGTGTATGCAGACGATTCGCTCTAATCAAGTACGGCTATTCCCTTGTTAAAAAGGGAGGGAAAATATATAATGGTAAAAATTGGCTAGCTTAGTTAAGTGATGCACCAAGTGCTTTGCAATTAGCGATGTCTGCATCATTGGGAGCCTCGTTAGCTATAAGGCCCTCATTAATGAGATTGATTCCTGAAGACTTACATCTGTCAACCCAATCTCTCATCCACTGACCGTCACCCCATCCGTATGATCCGAATAAAGCAACTTTCTTATACTTGATTAAAGGTTCAACCGCTGTAAACATAGGATTGAATTCAGTGTCATCAAGTTCTTCTGCACCCATTGCGGAGCAACCAAAAGCGAACGCATCATAATCATCTACCTTAGTAGCGTCAAACTCAGAAGACTTAAAAATGTCTGCTTCGGCACCAGCCATTTTAGCACCTTCCAAGATAGCGTTAGCCATTGCTTCCGTATTACCGGTACTGCTGTAATAAACTACTGCAATCTTGCTCAAGTAATTATCCTCCTGTAAAAATTATTGTGTGTGTTGTGTGTTGTGTTGATTTTTTGATTAGTTAGTTATCGCTAACCTGTTTTCCTTGTAAAAACCGATATTTCTATCGGTTAGTTACAACTAACATTATACATGCTATCACTGTTCTGTCAACAAAAAATATTAAATATTTTTTCTAACTTTCAATTTTTGTTACTATTCTCTATTCTTTAATACTTCGTTCTCACTAATTTTGTTTAATTTGCCTGAGAGTATTAAATTGATGATTTCATATAATGCCATGATTGCTCCAAATATCATCAGATACATATACCATTTAAACTCCAAATGAATTGCGCATGCAACGTTTGCTATAAACGATGGAAACAATATATCTATGATCTTCTTGGATACAGGTATTGATATAAGCGCTCCAAGCATTATTACGAGCCTATTGCCATCAAGATAGAGTCTTTTAACTTCTTTGTTTCTATATCCAAGTATCTTTAATAATGAAATACCCGTTTTAGCTCTATCAATCATTACCGACATCATAAGATACATTACTATGCAGAATATTACTGCTGACATACCTATTAAAAGCGAAAACATCGGTACCATTAGTTTTAAGAAAATCTTCGATGCTTTATCGATATCCGCTTTAGATGTTACTGAATAAAGTCTACCTTCTTCAATATCAAGCTTTTTATCTGATAAAATAACATTATAATAATCATCTTCCTCACCGAAGAGTTCTCTCATACTGTCTATATCCATAAATACCGTTACGCCTACAGAATAAGGCACAACCTTTTCTATGGTAAATGCATAATCGATATCTTCGGCCGTATCTGTAAATACGATCTTGTCTCCTACTTTTACGTTGTATCTTTGGATAACCGCATCGCTTGCAACTATCTTGTTTTTACCCTTTACTGTCTCGACATTATAATATGGATTGTCATCATCTATACCTATAACAGTAATATCCAAATTGTATCCATACTGTTCTTTTTTAAGGGATGTAATAAAGCAAGGTTCTCCACCTTCAGGAGGCTCCTTGGTTGGATACTTGTATGTGTACATGTAATTGTATGTTGTATCCTGCGAATTTAATCTTCCTACACTTTCACATAATACATAGCAATCCATACCAAGCATAAATATAAGCAAGGAAATAACCATGCCGAATATAACCGTAATTGCGGTTCTTCTTTCCCTGATTATCTGTCTGATTCTGTATGTGGATATGAATGACATCTTGCCAAGTTTAATATCCTTGCCCTTAGTTATCTTTTGCTCATTTCTAAGTAGTGAAAGAGCTGTTCTCGACAGGCTCTTATTAATAACTAAAAAGTTAACTATAGCCGATACGGCTGCGGGCATAACTACAGAATAAATCACAAGATAGAGAGGTGCTCTGGCCGGCATATCCGGAATCGAAAAGTAGCTGTAGCAATCCGCCATCTGCCACTTGCATCCGAACTTGCTCATGCCGAGCAACCCACCGATTGTACCACCCGTAAAAGCTATCATTGTCGGTATGAAAATATAATGTATAATAAGGTCGCTTTTTCTTGCACCAAGAGCATATAACGCTCCGATAACACTGCTTTCGCTCTTAATCTGATGAATAACAAATACAGATAATACGTATGTCAAAAGAACTATAACAATAACTCCGGCATATAATCCAACAGTCTTATCTATCTCCACATCTCCGGCTGCTCCGCCCACTCGAATGTTTTCCTCCTTATTCATGAAAGCTGTGATGTTATCTGGAGATTCCGAGAATAACTTATCAAGCATCTCGTCTGATTGTTCCTTGAGATCTTTTACACCATCTTTGAGTTCTTTTACTCCATCTTTTAATTCTTTTGAACCATCCTGTAATTCACCGACGCCATCATCGAGTTCATCGCTCGCATCTCTGGCTTCTTTTACAGCATCTTTAAGTTCTGCTGTACCATCATATAATTCCTTGGCACCATCTTTTAACTTTCCTGTACCATCTTTTAATTCTGATACACCGTTGTATAATTCCTGTCCGCCCTTGGCGAGTTCTCCCGCTCCACCTGCAACTTTACCGACACCATCAGTATATGCACCTACACCTGATGAAAAATTAGCAAGCGAATCAAGAGAAGCCTTGGCAGTTCGAATATCTGTAGCCGCAGAAGGAATCTGATAAGCCTCAAAAGTAGCTGCCAAATCATTTAGAACCGTTCCGTAATTACTTGCTGTTAGTGTAATTGTTCCAATAGGTGGTACTCCCTGTGGTAGCTGTGCATTAACACCAACTATTGCTTGATTGATGGAATCCTGAGTAGATTTAAGTGTAGCAGCAAATATACTGTTAGCACCGTTTTTTAAATCTCCACTATTTTTATTGAGTGTATTGGTACCATCCTTTAACGAATTAGCACCATCCTTTAATGAGTTACTTCCATCCTTAAGTTTTCCTACTCCGTCATCCAAATCCTTAGTAGCGTCCTTGAATTCACCAACCCCTTTATGTAACTCACTTGTACCATCGTAGAGTTCATACATTCCGTTTTTGAATTCTTTGGTGCCGTCTTTTAATTCGTCAACACCATCAGCAAGTTCAACTGTACCATCGTAGAGTTCATCAACTCCATCTACGAGGTCATTGATGCCGTCCTGTATATCATCCTTCTTGCCATATGTATCCGCGAGCATCTCTTTGTAGTAAGGATCATCGACCTTTTTATAATCAAAAGGAAAATCCTTAATCATCTCTTTTAACTCATCAGCTGTCATAGCATCGTTAAGTATGAATGCATATGTTACATCTTCTGTAGCGGCATACTTATCTTTTTTTATAAGATTGTAATCGTCTTCGCATACAAAAGCCGTGCCAAATACACTGCAATCAATCGCGGTATCCGATAACTTTCTGTAAGGAGCATCATAATCAACCGTACTTCCGATACCAACAACCGTATAATCTTCGCCTGCAATAGGAAGCTTATCTCCAACCTTAATATCTTTTTCAGCAGCATATCTGTTAAGTAATACTATTTCTCCGTGATTATCAGCTTCTTTTCCCTCGTCAAGAATTACTAAGTCAATCTTTTTTCTGTTAGCGAATATTCTTAATACTGTATTATCACTGAGTGTATAATCAAAACTCTTATGAGCTTCAACTGTTACACCCTTATCTTCTATTTTTTTGATCTCTTCTTCTGTAAAAGGATTAAAAAGCGTAACCTGGCAATCTTCAAGACGCGCATCTTTCTGTATTTCCTTGGTTCCTTCAATCAGCGAATATGCACTGTCTACAATAGCTACTACCAAAAACATACATACAGCGATAAGAGCAAGCAGCGCAAAATATCTGAAGAAATTCTTTTTAATATCTCTTATATATCTCTTAAGCAATACTCTTTTCATTACAGATCCTCCAATTCGCTTGCAGGAACTCTGACTTCATTTTCATATTCGTTCTTAACAAGACCATCTTTAAGATATATAACCTTATGTACCATGTTTTTAATCGAGTTGTTATGTGTAACTATAACCATTGTTGTATTGTATCTCTCGTTAATCTGCTCCAGTAGAGTAAGAATATCTCTCGATGTATTAGAATCAAGCGCACCCGTAGGTTCATCACATAATAAAAGCTTGGGGTTCTTAATAAGTGCTCTCGCGATTGCGCAACGCTGTTGCTGACCACCGGAAAGTTGTGATGGAAACTTATTCTGATGTTCTGTAAGCCCTAATACATCAAGAAGTTCATTCATGTTAAGCGGATCCTTAGTTAAGTATTCACATACCTGGATATTTTCTTTTACAGTTAAATTCGGAACCAGGTTATAAAATTGAAAGATAAAGCCAAGATTCGCTCTTCTGTATTCAGCGAGATTCTTATTCTTCATTCCGAATATTTCTGTTCTATCTACGATAATGGAACCTGAATCCATAGTATCAAGTCCGCCTATGCAATTAAGAAGTGTGGATTTGCCTGAGCCCGATGTTCCCTGTATTACGCACATCTGCCCTCTCTCTACACCTGTTGTAACCCCTTTTAATACCTGTACGAAACTTCCACCTTCTCCGTAACTTTTCTTGACATTCTTAATCTCGAGGTACATTCTTTTTCTCCATTCCACATAACAATGTTATGTATTTGTTATTTTTTAATCACATAACATTGTTATGTGATTGTTATTTTTTTGCCGCTTCTTTGGAGAAGCGGCTTTATTGTATTTTATATTATTTTTTCTTCTTGGTTTTAGTTTTACTATCCTTGTTATCAACAGGAACCATAACCAATTTTACCCAACCGATTACAAGATAATTCATAATGCTTTGAATTCTCTTCAAAGCGATCTCTTCATCTCTCTCATGCATAACAACTTGGGAGATTGAATCAACTGTCGTATGCGCCATCCAGTGGGTCATAAAAGGATCGTAAGTATAAAAGTTCGAATCCTTAACCATTAGAACCGTAGACTTTTCTATAAGATCTACGAATTCATCTATTATCTGGTCGAACGCATCCTCTTTTGAACCTGACAACAATAAAACGAAACTATCATAGTTCTTGTATATGCATTTAACAATCATTTCCGCTATGTCAGAATGATCTAAATCACCAAAGTCAAGAGAATTCATATTGCCCATAAATTCTCTGTCCTCTTTGTAATGTTCCGTAATCATTCTTTTTAGTTCTTCAAGAGGCGGATTAATAATTGAGTCAAACAGGTCTTCTTTGTTATTGAAGAAAAAGTAAAGCGCTCCCGTAGTCACACCTGCTTTTGCGCATATATTCCGAAGTGAAGCTTTATTGTATCCTTTTTCAAGAAACTCCTGCTTTGCTGCTTCAATTAACAGTCTTCTTTTTTCATAATCGTTTTCGTTTTTATTCACGTCAAACACCTTAAAATCATAAATGTAAATGCATAACAGCGTTACGTAACAATGTTATGATAATTATTTTTAAGGTATTTGTCAACTTCTATATTTTAACTTAATGCCACATCGAGCGCCATCATAAGTATAAAGCCTACCGAAAATGCCAAAGTTCCTATATTGGAATGCTTGCCCACAGACATCTCCGGAATGAGTTCTTCTATAACGACATATACCATTGCTCCTGCTGCGAAGCTTAAAAGATATGGCATAACCGGCACAAAGAATCCGGCTGCGAATATTGTGAGCAAAGCTCCTATCGGCTCTACCGCTCCCGACAGCGCACCCTTGGCGAATGCGTGAATTTTACTGTCTCCGTTGGCATTAAGTGGCATCGATATGATGGCTCCCTCAGGAAAATTCTGTATAGCTATACCTATCGCAAGAGCAAGCGCTCCTCCTGCCGTAATATATGAATTGCCGGCTATCATTCCTGCATATACAACTCCGACTGCCATTCCCTCAGGAATATTGTGAAGTGTAACCGCAAGAACCATCATCGTTGTTTTCTTGAAATTACTTTTAGGTCCTTCTGCTTTTTCCGCATTCATATGAATATGCGGAGTTATCACATCTAAAAGAAGCAAGAATAGCATTCCCAACCCGAATCCAATTGCTGCAGGTAAAAACGCTAACTTGCCCATATCTTTTGACTGATCAATCGCAGGGACGATAAGGCTCCATATAGCTGCAGCGACCATAACGCCACTTGCGAATCCTGTCAGGGCCTTTTGTATCCTCTCGGATAAATTCTTTTTGAGAAAGAATACGCATGCAGACCCCAATGCCGTACCAATAAAAGGAATTATTAATCCTAAGCTTACATCTTTGATCATAACTCGCACTCCTCTCTATTGTTATTAAACTATCCTTACTTAACAAGTTTTAATGCATACGTGTTAAAAGCGTTGGAATTATATAGTCTTTCGAGGCAATTATAAGTTTCTTCGCCTATGATATGTTCTATGTCTCCTGCTTCTTCCAATGCATTGTCTTTGCTGACTCCTATTTTAAGTAAGAATCCCGCAAGCATAAGATGCTTGTCATATACTTTTTGTGCAATCTCTCTGCCTGAATCCGTAAGTGTAATGAATCTGTCTTCGCCAAACACAATATAGTTCTTATCCTGTAATTTTTTTACCATCGCACAAACCGTAGGTTTTGTTACTCCTAGTTTGTGAACTATATCCACGGATCTGACCGAACCTTTGGATTTTTGCAATATTAAAATGCATTCCAGATAATCTTGTGTTAAGTTGTTTTTTTGCATCGAATATCCCCGTTCTTAACGCTCTTGCAGGCTGTGCACATCTTACAATGTGCACAGTTCCCGCCACAGGTTGATTTACCCTGTTTTTTATCCTTAATCATCACTTTAATTATGAATACCACAACAGCAATTAAGACTAATAATGTAATCAATGTACCTATATTTGAAATAAGCCATGCTATCATACCTATACCTCCTGCTGTTATTGTTGTTATATAAACCTTTTATTCATTCTCCAAAAATTTTTATTTTGTAAGCTTATCTGCTTCTTTGTACTTCTTGATAAAGAGCATGTAGATCATTCCCGCAAGTAAAGCGATTGCAGCAATTAATCCGAAGATATTGAAGTTGCCTGTGAATGCTCCGCCAATCTGGTTGATAATGAGTGCAATTACATATGCGAATCCACACTGATAGCCGATTGCGAACCATGTCCACTTAGCGTTATTCATCTCTCTCTTGATAGCACCGATTGCTGCGAAGCAAGGAGCGCAAAGGAGGTTGAATACAAGGAATGAGAATCCTGATACACCGCTGAATTTAGAAGCAAGTACCTGATATACTGTCATGCCTTCTACACCGCCGTACAATACGCCCATTGTACCAACGATATTTTCCTTAGCAACCAAACCTGTGATTGAAGCTACGGCTGCCTGCCAGTTGCCCCATCCAAGAGGAATGAAGATCCAAGATACAAGGCTACCTACCTTAGCAAGAATCGAAAGGTTAACTTCCTCTTCTTCGAGCATTCTGAACGCGCCGTCAGCTACACCGAAGTTAGATAAGAACCAGATAACGATTGTTGAAAGAAGGATGATTGTACCGGCCTTCTTAATGAATGACCAGCCTCTCTCCCACATTGAACGAAGTACGTTCTTAAGTGTAGGCATATGATATGCAGGAAGCTCCATAACGAAAGGAGCAGGATCTCCTGAGAACATCTTGGTCTTCTTAAGCATGATACCCGAGATAATGATTGCTGCCATACCGATGAAGTATGCACTTACTGATACAATCCATGAACCATGGAATAATGCACCTGCAACCATTGCTATAAAAGGAATCTTAGCACCACAAGGAATAAATGTTGTGGTCATGATTGTCATTCTTCTATCTCTCTCGTTCTCGATAGTTCTTGAAGCCATGATACCCGGAACACCACATCCTGTTCCTACAAGCATAGGAATGAAGGACTTACCCGATAAACCGAATCTTCTGAAGATTCTATCAAGCACGAATGCAATTCTTGCCATGTATCCGCATGCTTCCAAGAAAGCAAGAAGGAAGAAGAGAACTAACATCTGAGGTACGAAACCGAGTACTGCACCTACACCGCCGATAACACCATCGAGGATTAAGCTCTTAAGCCAATCAGCACAATTGATTGCATCAAGAATTGATTCAGCTACTGCAGGAATACTGGGTACCCATACACCGTAGTTAGCGGGATCAGGTTCTTCGCCATCATATGATTTGAATGTCTCTACTGCTTCTGCTAATTCATCGTATGTATATGTAACATCTTCTGTAGAGAGTGTTTCTTCATCTTCCAATGTATAATCAGCTGTTGTGCCTTCTTCTACTTCTGCAAAAGCAGCTTCGATTGAAGCAACATCTGCATCTTCATCAAGTCCGATAAATGCATCGATTACGTTAGCCGCATCACCATACTCTTCACTAGCCTCACCGTATGCACCTGAGCCAATGCCAAAAAGATGCCATCCGTCTCCGAAGAGTCCGTCGTTAGCCCAATCGGTAAGCATGGTACCGGGCGCAAATGATGCCATAGATAACATATAAACAAGAGTCATAATGATTGCAAATATAGGAAGACCGAGCCAACGGTTGGTAACGATCTTATCGATCTTATCCGAAGTTGTAAGCTCGCCTGCTTTTTTCTTTTTATAACAAGCCTTTATAACAGAAGCGATATATACATATCTTTCATTGGTGATAATACTCTCTGAGTCATCATCAAGTTCTGTTTCAACTGCCTGAATATCTTTTTCAATATGTGCCTTAGTCTCACTTGAGAGATTAAGTTTTTCGAGTACCTTTTCATCACGCTCGAAGAGTTTGATAGCATACCACCTCTGCTGCTCTTCGGGAAGATCGTGAACTGTAACTTCCTCGATGTGAGCAAGTGCATGTTCAACTGTACCCTGGAATGTATGCTGAGGAACTGTTTTTGTTCCCTTAGCAGCCTTGATAGCTTCGTTAGCTGCATCCATTACGCCTTCATTCTTAAGAGCTGATATCTCGACAATCTTGCAGCCAAGCTGTCTTGATAATTCATCTACATTGATTTCATCGCCGTTCTTTCTGACAACATCCATCATGTTGATAGCGATAACTACGGGAATACCGAGTTCTGTAAGCTGTGTAGTAAGATATAAGTTTCTCTCAAGGTTAGTACCATCAATAATATTAAGGATTGCATCAGGTCTTGTGCCGATGAGATAATCTCTTGCTACAACTTCTTCCAATGTATAAGGAGAAAGTGAATATATACCGGGAAGGTCTGTGATAGTAACGTCGCTATTCTTTTTTAACTTACCTTCCTTCTTTTCTACTGTAACTCCGGGCCAGTTACCTACGAACTGATTGGAGCCTGTTAATGCATTAAATAATGTTGTTTTACCACTGTTAGGGTTACCTGCAAGTGCAATTGTAAGACTCATTTTTATTCTTCCTTTCCTACTCTACTTCAACCATCTCAGCATCTGCTTTACGAAGTGAGAGCTCATAATTTCTAACTGTAAGTTCAATAGGATCTCCAAGGGGAGCAACTTTTCTAACTGTTACTTCTGTTCCCTTAGTTAAGCCCATATCCATGATTCTTCTTTTTACTGCACCTTCACCATGGAGTTTTTTGACTGTAGCTTTTTCTCCGATTTTCACATCTCTTAATGTTTTCAAATCTTTATCCTCCTTATATTGTTAATATGAATCTTTATTAGACCATAATCTTTCTGGCCAATTCATCACTCAGAGCAACTCTGCTTTCCTTGATATTAACTATCAGGTTGCCTCCAAGTGTATTAACTACGCTCACTGTACCTCCGACATTGAATCCCAGATCTTCCAAGTGCTTCTTTACCTCGGGGCTACCACCGATTTTTTTGATGATCTGCTCTTCTCCCGGATCTGCTAATACTAATGGCATCATATCTTTCCTCCTGAAAAGCCTTTGTTAGTTTTAACTAACCCTTTAGCTTTTAATATAAGTTAGATTTCTCTAACCCTTATGCCAACAAAATAGGTTAGCAACATCTAACCATGTATTATAATAATTAGTTGTCGCTAACCTGTCAATATGTTTTTTACATTTTTTTCACATTTTTGTTTTTATGCTCTATTTGTACGCTTATTTAAGGCATTTACCGCTTACAGAGCGTTTTCTACTATATAATTTATCTGATAATCCTCTCCTTTATCAAAAATGCTGATTACAGAATTCTTATCAAATGGAATATATTCATCAAAGGGAGTTCTGCCTTCTCTATCGGTAAGAGTGTCTATAACGACATCACCATTTTCGTCAATATTAGGTACAGCTGAGAAACTAAGATATCCTTCATCTCCTACAGCAATACCTGTTACTGCCTGGCAAGAACTGTTGGTCTTGGTAATTCCCATTACCTTAACATTGGGATATTCTCCCATCAGATAAGTCATGTCATCGCCTGCTGATACGCACTCAGCATTGACCAATAGAATTATATTGCCATCATGCCAAGCATCCTCCCCTTCATATGTAAGCACTCCATCAACAGCGTATTTTCCATTCTCATCTCTCTCAAATGTCGCAGTATTTTCATTAATGGTTGCTATATGCGTATTCTTATGCTCTCCAATGGGTGCAAATACACCTGCGACATTTTGTACGAAGAACGGATCACCACCGCAGTTTTGACGCATATCAATAATTATATTCTTATAGCCGCTCTCCTTATAAGCATTGACCTGTCCTCTTAGCTTGGTAACCATATCAGTATACAAACTGGGATCTCCGTAAGATTGCGTATCATAAGCCATCATGCTGATACGTAAAATTACTGTCTCTTCATCCACGCATTTCCAAGTAAGATTGGTTATATTAACTCCGCCGTCTATTTTTGATATCGTATCATAAAGTCTTGGCATATACGCACCGAGGCAGGGAGCCTTAATCTCTTGCTCATTGCCATTATCATCAATATAAGTAATCAAAGCGTATTCGCCCTTATCACTTTGTCTCGTTCTTGGAAGCGATTCGCCGTATTCCATATTGATGCCTATTCCGGCTACATACATGGGATTAAAGAAATCTTCGTTTTCCTTTACGGGTGTAGCAAAATATTGATATGTTATATCATCATAGTATTCATCAATACTCTTACCGTTCCACTTGATTATGACGGTGCCGTTTTTTATACCTGCATTCTTAAGTGTATCGGCTACTTCATCCGCTTCTGCGGTTAAATAATTATCCTTAATCTTATAGAATCCAACAAGGTCTTCTTCGTCAGATTCTATTGAATAGGAATTATCATATCCTTCTACATTAACTGCCACATATTCGCCTGTGGATAATCTGACAATCGAGAGACCGTAATCATTGCCAAAAGACTGCATAGCATACTTATTAGCCACTGATTCTTTTTCAATTAGGAATGCTGTGTGACCGTCATAAAACTCATTAGTAAACTTAAGCCATGTTTTATAATTCTCGACTCCATTCCTATGACGTGAAGCAGTCTCAAACTGTGGCAAATATTTATCATAAAGATAATCCCAATCAATTCCCTTTTCTTCTGTAAGAACATAGTGTTCTCTCATCGTAGTGAATGCTTCATCGAATTGTCTGTCATAATCATAGGATTTTTCTACGAACAACGCATTGGCAAATACCGTCACCAATATGATTAACATGAAAGCAACCGCTATTATTTTTCTGACAATAGTCTTATCAAGCATCATCCCTAGCGGAATAACTATTGAAGATACATATGCAGGCAGATATTTAATCTCAAAACCATTGACAACAACCCTCATTATGGTCAATAAAAGAGGTGCAATATATATTACTCTTATCTTATCAAACGGATATTTCTCGTTGATAAAGGTTGCTATCAACAACGCAAGAATTATCATCAATTCCAAAAAACAATAAAACATGTATTTTTACGTCCTTTCGAAAACTTAGCTTAAATCACTTCTTCTAAATAGCGCATAGCCAATGAGCAAATACGCTATTATCATAACAAGAGAAACAACCATTGTAGATACTGTTAAATTCGCAGGTAACGAGCTTACTGCCGATCTGTACCTGTCTATTCCGCTTGAACTAAGATTGTATATTTCCCAGGTTTCAAAACTCATTAAGTGTTTTAAATTATAAATACTTAAAATCACGCTGTCGGATGCATCCGGAAAGAACTCTAAAAGCATCGGTGTTGATAATCCTACTGCGCTGCCTATTGCAATCATTGCAAACGAATTCTTAACTAAAAATGATATACATGCCAAAAACGAAGCTAATCTTATAAAAGGGAAAATATATAGTATATGTCTTACAAACACACATTCAAAATCAAGCTTGGTTCCCCATCCGAATATTGGCATTCCAAGAACCATCGGTATGAAGCTTAATATGTATCCAAGTAAGGATGCTACAGTCACGGAGCATATAAATCTCGCGAGATAATACTGCAATCTGGAATGGCCGTTAAGTATCTCATAATTGCCAACCTTATCTTTCATGTCCGCACAACTTATTATTCCTACCGCTGTGCCAACCATAAAAATCGGAAACGTAAAAGTTACACTGGAGTCTGTCAGATACAATCCGCTAATACAGGTATCTTCGCCATTAAATACGGTAACCAATACCATCATTAATGCAAAGATTGCAAACAGTATATATATAAGTTTTGTTCTTATTAATTCATACAATATAGATCTAATTATATTTTTCATTAATCTCTGTCCTTTTTCTTAAATACGACATATCCAATCAATAGATAAACTACAGTAAATACTACTGCGAATCCAATGGTCTTAATGTACATTTCAGGTGTGAGCGCTGTATCAAAAAGATTTACAGGCTTTCCTTCTATGATTACTTCCCTGCTGTTTTGAGAAGTTAACAAAAATATAATATTAAGAAATCCGAATCCATAATCAATCTCTTTATGGAATACCTCTTCAGATATGGTTGTGCATATCGATATAACCAGATCCATTCCAAATCCCATGGCTATACCTTTACCTGCACTGTTGAATACACTTGTAAACATCATATTCAATGCACATATTCTTATAAGCGGAAATACACATAGAGCAATACGAATAATTACATCTATTGGATCTGTTTCCATTCCCCAACCATTTATTAAAGCAATAACTCCAACTGATAAAAATGAGATAAACATCAGAGGTAATACTGACCATGCGATTCCAGCCAATGATCTGGCCGCATATATTTTTAGTCTGTTATGTCCCGATAAAAGTTCATAGTTAATTGTTTTATCCTTCGAATCTCCACCCATGGCTTTACAGGATATGATTGTTAAGCCAACATACGAGATTGCTAAAACAGCAGCCATATTTTGCGCTGCAAAATAATAACTCGGCGTACATTCGCTAAGAGGCATTCCTTCAGCTGCGCACATAAAAAGCATGATTGTATACGGCATAAAAAACATCATAACGAGAGATACAATTACACCTACATCTCTACGTAATCCGTAATTGATTGATCTTAATACATTAATCATCTCTATACCCCGCTTACCATCTTCATATAGTAATCTTCGAGGCTCACTTCATTCTTGGCTATCTCGACAGGAATAATACCGTTCTCATAGAGTGTCTTGGATATATAGCGAATCTCATCAAGTTTTTCGTATATTCTGATACCGGATTCCTTGGTTACATCCATCTTTTCAATGCCAATCTTGTCAATTAATATAGCACTGGCCTTTTCATTATTATCAGTATTAATCTGTATATATTCACTGCATTCAGCTTTTAATTCATCCTCAGTAAATACACCTTTTATCTTACCGTTATTAATGAATACATAATCAGTACATAAAAGAGATAATTCGCTAAGAATGTGAGATGAAATAACAAGTGTAATATTTTCTTCTTTGTTTAGTCTTCTAAAGAGTTCTCTTATCTCAACGATTCCTTCAGGATCAAGACCATTAATAGGTTCATCAAGGATAAGTAATTCAGGTTTTGCAAGTAATGCATTAGCAAGGCCCAAACGCTGTCTCATACCAAGAGAAAAGTTTTTAACAATCTTTTTACCTGTGTTCTCAAGATTAACCTGTTTTAATACTTCATCTATTCTCTTCTTATCGGGAATACCTTTTTGAAGACGCTGTTTTTCGAGATTTTCTCTCGCTGTCATCTTTTCTTTTTCATAAGGTGCCTCTATCATGAAGCTCATTCTTGTTCTTGCATGATTAAGACCTTTTTCATCGGTTGCACCATACATCTCTATTTCTCCCGATGTAGGATATACAAGACCTCCCAATGTTTTCATAATAGTCGTCTTGCCTGCGCCGTTAGGTCCGATAAGGCCGACGATACTTCCCTTCTTAATGGAAAAAGTTACATCGTCGAGTGCTTTTTGCTTGCCATACTGTTTTGTCAGGTTTCTTACTTCCACTATTTTTTCTGACATTTTAAAATCCTCACTTATTTGTTGATTAATACTTAGATATATCTACTCGTTTTGTTTTCTGATTCTACTCTAAAGAGATTTCTTAAAGAAATTCTTAAATAGTTTTAAAATAGTTTTAAAACCGAAAAAAACAAAATAAAAACGACGCGATGCGCCGTTTATACTTAATTATTCAAATATAATTCTTTATTCAATTTTGATAAAATAATAATACTATATTTTAGTTAAAGATAAAATAAAGAATAACTTATTATCTTCTATAACTGCCTCGATACTGCCCTTTTGTTTTTCCATCAATAGCTTAGCTATATAAAGTCCTAATCCTGCCGAACCATCGCTTCGTGCCTTATCAGCGCGATATGTTCTGTCAAAGATATGCTCTGTATCTATAGCATCTTTATTTTCTACTTCATTGCCTATCTTGATAATGCATCCGGTTTTATCATCCGCTAATACACTAAGTTCAAAATCACCCTTAGCATATTTTACGATATTACCAATCAGATTACTGAATACACGATTAAGCAATGCAGCATTGGCTTCTACGTATATTGTATTCTCAGGGAAATTAATATTCGGAGTTAATCCCTTATTACGTATTATTGATTCATTCTCAATGATGAACTCTGATAATAAAGTAATAATATCTGTCTTAGTCAGTTCCACGGGTTTTGAATCACTCTCAAGAACTGACAGTTCAAAGAATTCATCAACCATTCCTTTTAGAGATTCTGCTTTCTTGGAGCTAACCTCCAAGTACTGCTTACCCTTATCGGACATCTCTTCACTTTCAAGAAGCTGAAGATTTCCTTTTATAACAGTCAAAGGAGTACGTAGATCATGGGCAATATCTGATATGGATTGCTCAAGTTGTTTTCTTGACTTAGCAGTCTCAAGCTTAAGATTCTTTTGATACTCTATATTACTGTTAATCTCAGCCGCAAGTTTTTCCAAGTCCCTATCTAAAAGGGTAACTCTAAGATTACGATTATATGATTCTTCTTTTGTCTTCTCGAGTTCTTTTCGCATACCGCGAAGGTTATGCTTAATAACAATCAGCCTGAATGAAACATATATCAAAAGAAGAAGTAAGATTGCTATAACAATTAGCAATATATATTTCAATATTACTCCTCCTCTTTCAAGCGATAACCGATTCCCCAGACTGTCTCAATTACATCTTTACCTGTAGCCTCGGCTAATTTCTTTCTGAGATTACTCATATGTACATTGATGGTATTGTCTTCGTAGATATACTCATCTTCCCATACTGACTTATATAGATTAGCCTTGGTAAAAGTCTTCTTGGGATTTTGCATGAAAAGAAGCAAAAGCTTCATTTCCTTGGCAGTAAGCTTTATGGGCTTACCTTCGTATGTAACTTCGTTATCCGATACGTTAAATACAACACCTAACGCTTCCAGGACTTCATTGTCGTCCTTTTTGACATATTCGCCGCCTTCACTTCTTCTAAGTAATGCTTCGATTCTTACATATACTTCATTAAGATCGAAGGGCTTGGTGATATAATCATCAGCTCCTGATTGAATAGCGTTGAGTCTTGTGTCAAGTTCGGTCTTAGCCGAGATTACGATAACAGGTGTATATGTATTGCCATCCTTACTCTTATTGTTTCTGAGTATCTTAATAAGTTCCTCACCTGTCTTATAAGGAAGCATCATATCAAGCAGGATAATGTCAAAACTTTTATCCTGTATATAGTCATATGCTATATCGCCATCCTTGGCTTCTGTGATATTCATCCCTTTTTCAGATAAGAAATTCGCAAGGAGTTTTCTAATCTCAAGATCATCTTCAACTATTAATACTTCAATCATTTTTCTCTCTTATTATTCTTCGTATAATTTAGTTACTTCGCCTGTCTTTAAGTCCTTAACAAAATTAGCAAATTTCTGAACCTTGTAAGAGTATCTCCATCCTACGTCATATTCAGGTGTTCTCTCCATAATAGCTATAGAGAAAAACAATTTGTTGCCGGCATATTCAATATTGTATATCTCAGTCTGTTCAGCATCTTCGTAATCCGCTCCTTCAGCAGCACCAAGTTTATATCCGAATCCATCGTAATCAGACTTGGTAAGAAGCTTGTTGGGCTTACCTGCTACATCTGTTAATATGGATACATCTCCCGACTTCATATGCTCTGTTTCGGAAAAATCATAATGAATGTATGGAACCAAGAACTGCTGTCCGACATAATCTTCAGCCTTCATCTCACCTTCGCCGCCAACAGGTGTACATACTGTTTCTGTCTTTTCACTCTCCAAACTGTATTCACGGATGTTTACGAATATTCCGTCCATTCCCTCTGTACAATAGAATGTTTCATTTTCGGTATCGGTTATTTTCCTGACACTCTTACTGATAAGATCTATATCATATATAAATCCTTCCTGATAAAAATGCCCGGTACCCTGATAATATCCTATATTAACAAAAAGATGACCGCTCACGATCTGATAACAGGTTATTTCAGGATACGAATAGTACCAGTTTTCAAAAGTAGACGGTTCAAAAGACGTCAACAATTCCGATACTCCCGATGAAGTGGTCCTTGCAATATTGACAGTAAACTCGGAATCTCCGGTTGCAGTATAATCGGATATTACTTCGATACCATACATTGCATCATAGTCTACACCGATTAATTCATAGGAAGAACCCATTGAGCCTACAACGCTTAAGTCCTTGGGATTAACAATACACAGTTCTCCTGTAACATAATTGCCGCTCGCATCATAGGTACTATCAGCTCTCATTACAAGATAATCGCCCACTCTCGCAAGAACATTGCAATATCCCTTAATATCACTCATAGTCTTGGTGTTTAAGTCGTATTTATATACATGAGTCGTATTGGGATTGGCTTCAGCACCGTCCTCCATAAAATACTGTGAATACAATACACCGTCTATTACATACATTATTCCCTGACCCGGATCATTCTCCGTGACCGTATCTACGGTTCCGTCAGCGTTAAGTACACATAGTTTCTTAGGCGTCGTACTGTTATAAATACCGCCTTCGAAAGGATCAGAGAAATATAACATTATATCTTCGGCGTAATCACTCTTTTTATATTCTCTGTAGTAAACCTTGCCGTCATAATATGCATGGTATTTGCTGTCCATCTGCGCAAGAACAAACTGCTCTTCCTCTTCTTCTTTTTCAGGCTCTAGAGGTTCAGGGTCGGGCTCTGTGTCACCATCCGGGTCGCGAGATACAATCTGTGCATTCGCATTTTCATTACCCTTATCTGAAGGTACTGATAAAGTACATGCAGCAGTACTTGCAACCAATATAATTGCTAAAGCTGTTGAACCAATTCTTTTTAAGTTAATCATTTTCGTCCCTCTTTTATACTGTTATATATTTTCACAAAAAATGCTGCAGCTTACGCAACAGCACTTTTTGTACAATCTCTATACTCCAATCGATGGCATTATCATTAACATTATCATTATGATAATGCTATCCCCTTGGCATCTTCAACGGGCACCGGCTTGCCCCATACGAATCCTTGAATAAGATCACAACCGATACTCTTAAGAGTTTCAATCTGGGATTCTTCTTCAACACCTTCTGTGATAACTTCAAGATCAAGTACATGGCCCATTGATACAATAGCCTCTACGTACTGCTTACATTTCTCATCGGTATTGATAGCATCAACGAAAGTCTTATCAATCTTTAATAATGATGCAGGTAACTTGTTAAGATAGTTAAGTGATGAGAAGCCTGTACCGAAATCATCGATAGCAATCTTAATACCCATCTTGTTAATATCTTCAATCACCTTAAGTGCCTTATCGGAATCTATCATTACAGACTCTGTAATCTCAACTTCAAGATTCTTGGAAGGAAGTTCGTATTTATCAATTACTTCCTTGAGTTCTTCAAGGAAATTATTCTTCATAAGGTGTTTAACAGATACGTTGATGCTGACAATCATATCTGTATCTTTTTCGCTTAACACATCATGAACAAACTGAGATGCCAACTCGCAGATACGCATATCGAGCTTATCTATAAGTCCTGACTTTTCAGCAACGGGAATGAACTCTCCGGGACTTATAAAATTGCCTTCAGAATCCTTCATACGAGCCAATGTCTCAAAACCACGAAGCTTATGATTCATATCATACTGAGGCTGGAAATATGCATATACAGTGCCTTCATCCAAAGCTGTACGAAGTTTTCTCTCTATCTCCATGTAATGCTCTGTCTTAAGAAGATCATTGGTGAATCTAAGAATCTCTTTAGTGCCACCAAGACGCTTAACTTCATGAAGTGCAGCATCAGAACACGAGAACATCGATACACTGTTATTAGCGTCCTCAGGGAATAGTGAATATCCGAAGCATGCAGTCATATAGAAGTCATAATCATCGAATGTCATCTTCTTTTCAAGTTCTGCCTTATAGAGCTTAATCGTATTAATTACTTCTTCTTCAGAATCGTATCCTCTGATCAAGAGCGAGAACTCATCGCCACCAACTCTTGCTACAAAATCTATTGTATCTGAGTCAAATGAATCAGCAAACTTTTTCCATCTTGATGCTACTTCTCTTAAGACATCGTTGCCCACCTCATGACCCATTGTATCGTTGATACTCTTAAAGTTGTTAAGATTAACGGATACCAATGCAAAAGGTGCTCCCTTTTTCATCAGTGAATTCATAAGTACGGAACAAGCATATCTGTTAGGCAGAGATGTAAGTGTATCTGTAACTGCCTGTTTTTCCATCTTTTTCTGATACTTATGTGTTCTACAATTGTTAAGGTATATTATTGTAGCAACAACTACGACAAACATAGTCGAGAAAACACCGGCTATTGCTGAAGGAACTCTGAATCTGAATACTGTAAGTAAAAGTATAGGCAAGTATCCAACCGTTACTACCAATGTAGTGATGTATCCGACTTTTCTATAAAATACAACCAACAATATCATTAACATGTTAGCTAATGAGGAAAAAACGCCTGTTAGAGTCTGGCAAGAAGTCTCGATGCCTAAGATGTTAACCGTGAAATCTCCTCTACCCATGTTTCTTACTATAGCCTGAGCTATAAAGAACAAAAGTAAGAAAAGAAAGAAGCCACTCTTAGGCGCCCCTTTATGATGGGCGACTTGTTCTAGAGTATAATCTATTGTGTTCTTTTTATCTCTATTGTTCACAGAACAACCTCCAAAGATTTAGCATTATTCTGGCAATCTTAATCAAAAGGCAACATTTATTATACCACTTCTTACCCCTACTACGTCAAGTTTTATTGTAAACCACATATAAGAAAAAAGCCCTTGAAATTAAGGGCTTTTTCTCAAAAATTATGTAAACCTTATATGATGTATCTCATACAAAATATTAAACTGTATATTGTGATAAGTCTGCTGTAATCTCATCTGAATACTTGTTAAGATTCTCTGAAATATTGGTAATATTTGCAGTCTCAGCACGAAGTTTATTGCTCTCTGATACGATGGTATCTGAAAGATTAATGATCTCATTGATATTGGAAGCCTGTTCTTCGGTAGCGCCTGCATTGCTTGTTGCTACGTCGTTGATACGGCTAATTCCCATGGCAATCTCTTTTATACCATCAGTTGCCTTGGCAACATCTCCGTAAATCTTGTCGAATGAATTGTTGGCATTCTCAACACCAAGGATACATTCTTCCATATCTCCGATACATATGTCTGCCTTGGAATTAATCTCAGAAATATTCTTGGTAATGTCATCAATAAGTATCTGGATATTCTTGGTAGCTTCATTGGACTGGTTAGCAAGTGCACCAACTTCCGATGCAACTACTTCGAATCCCTTGCCCATCTCTCCTGCTCTTGCAGCCTCGATAGAAGCATTGAGTGCTAAGAGGTTGGTCTGTTCTGAAATATTATTGATGGTCTCTGTAATGCTTGTAATCTCTTCAATTGACTTAGCAGTTACATGAATGAGTTCTGTAAGTTCAGCGATGGTCTCATTAAGTGTGCTAACATTTTTGGTCATGTTAGCCATCTCGCTACGGCCCTTCTTGGAAGCATCCATAGTCTCGTTGCAGAGATCCTTAACTTCTTCAGCATTCTCAGTAAGCTGACTTGAAGTCTCAGCAAGTTCACTTGCTGCTCTTGCTACTTCTTCGATAGAAGCAGTCATACCGTTCAATGTATCATTTAGTCTCTCAATTGATTCGCCCTGAGTATTATTGGCATCTGAAAGAGTATGTGAAATATCGAAGCACTCACCTGCACGATTGTTCATATCTCCGGAAATATTGGAGAGTGACTGGAGTGTCGTTCTCATCTTTTCTATGTACTCATTAAGAGATTCTGCCAATGTGGTAATCTCATTATTGCCTTCAGGCTGAATCTTAACTGTAAAGTCACCCTTACTGATATCTGTAATTCTGGCTGTGATTCTGTTAACAGGGTTAATTGCCTTAGCAATAAAGATTGCAAATACGATTGCAAGTATAGCTATGAATACTGCACCGCTTATGAAAGTAATAATCATAACCTTGAGTATTCTCTGGCTAAGGAAACTTGAAGGAACTGCACTTACAAGTACCCATGATGTTCCATTGATATCACTTGCAGTAAACATCATGCTTCCTGAAGGAGTCTTCTTTGTAAGTACCTTGGAGTCACTTGCAAGTGTTGTTGTATCAAGTGAATCAAACCATGATGCACTACCCTGCATAATGGGATCTGTTGTATCCATAAGTGTCTGTCCAACTGAATCAGGGTTTGAAGAAATAAGAATATCCTTAGTATCTTTATTGATGATATAGTACTTGGCATCAGGTGAAACTGACTTGAATCCTGACACTTTTTCCGCAACTTTATCAAAGTTAATATCTGAACTTAATACTACATTTTCTTTTACCTTAATAGCACATGCAAGACAGGTCTTACCTGTTGCAGCATCTACATAAGGATCTGAAGAATATATCTCTCCGTTTTTCTCGAGAGCACCTTTATACCATGCTCTGTCAGTGAATACGAATGAGTCATCGGGAATCCATCCGGAACCATCCAAGAATACGCCTGTATCACCGTATGCCATATATACGTCCTGCGAGTCAGGATCAAGCTTGGTAATCTCGAGAAGCATATTTCTGGCGTCATCCATTGATAATTCAGGAGTATTGATTATAACATTATTAGTCTGAATAACTCTCTCTTCAATGCCCTTCCACCAATCTGCAACTTCATTGGCGTAACCAATTGTTTCTCTGGCAAGCAATGAGTTGGTAAGCGACTGAATATTATCAGAAGCCAGTTTAATACTAACCTGAGTAATGATAACGATGATAATCGCTACAAATATTACGATTCTGGTAATTAAGGATTTTTTAAGAGACTTTCTTTTTTTCATATTTGAACAGACCCCCTAACCGAATTTTAATTAATGGTTGAAGCCTTGAAATTGCCTCAACGACGTATAATATTATACTCCAATTTACATAATTTTCAAACAAAAAAGGGAGGAAAAGTACTCTTTTCATCCCTTTTTATCGCATGTCCACCTATTGTCATATTGCAAATATTGTTTTAATTTGGTTTACATAACATTAAATCTTCTATTTTTCTGATTTCTCTGTATTCTCCTCTGCAGTCTTTTCATCTGCATTATTTTCAGAGATTTTATTAGCCCATTCGAGAGCATCATCGATATGAGGTCTGAAGTTATCCTTACCTATTCTATCGATAAATCCGGCTTTTTCCATGGTCTTATATGGCTGCTCGTTAACATGTGAGAATACAAGTTGAATTCCTCTCTCCTCGCATCTTTTTGCCAACTCTTCCATGGAGTGCATAGCTGTCGCATCGAGCGCAGGTACACCACGCATACGAATAACTAAAACTTTAGTAAAGTCCTTGAAGGATACGCTTGCAAGAGAGTCTGCATCACCAAAGAACATAGGACCCGAAATCTCATATACACGTACATGCTTAGCTACCTTCTTAAGATCGATACCGTCAGGATCTTCATCGGGATCGAAGTATTTCCAACCCTCAACTCCGGATACTTCACTCATTCTCTTCATAAAGAGGATAATTGCGATAAGCATACCAATCTCTATAGCAACTACAAGGTCGAATGCTACTGTTAATACGAATGTTACAACGAGTACGATTATATCGCTCTTGGGAGCTGTCTTACAGAGGTGAGTAAATGTACGCCACTGACACATATTGTAAGCAACCATGAAAAGAATGGCTGCAATTGTAGGCATGGGAATCATTCCTGCATAAGGCATGAGTATTACAAGAACAAATACGAGAACGATTGCATGAACCATACCTGCTATGGGTGAACGACCACCGTTTTTAATATTGGCTGCAGTTCTCGCAATAGCTCCTGTTGCAGGAATACCGCCGAAAAGCGCTGAGCCTACGTTACCAATACCCTGTGCTATAAGTTCCATATTTGATCTATGGTGTGAGTTAATCATACTATCCGCAACTACACACGACAGAAGCGATTCTATCGCTGCCAGTACCGCTATTGTGAATGCATCCGGTAATACATCTTTTACAGTGCCAAACGATACTGCGGGTAAATGAAATGTAGGAAGGCTATTGCTGATTTGGAATGAATTTTCAATGGTAGCAACATCCATCTTGAAAATCTTAACCATCAATATACCTACTATAACTGCTATCAATGAACCGGGAATCTTTTCAGTAACAAAAGGCCATACAATAAGGATTGCAAGACACACAACACCAACTATAATGGACTGATAATTTACAGTCGTGATGTTTTTTACAATAGCTTTTACCTTATCGACTGTTTCAATGGTAACTGTACCCTCAGGGAAAGTCAGACCCATGAAGTCCTTAATCTGACCAATCGCAATAGTAACCGCAATACCTGCAGTAAATCCTGTGGTAATTGTATACGGGATGAACTTGATGAGTCCGCCAAGTCTGAAAAGACCCATTAATACAAGGATTAGACCTGCAATGATGGTTGCAAGTACCAATCCATCCATTCCCTTTTTAGCTATAATTCCTGCAACAATCGTTGCAAAAGCAGCCGTGGGTCCTGCTATCTGAACTCTCGAACCACCAAAAAACGAAATGAGAAATCCCGCAACAATCGCGGTATAGATACCCTGCTCAGGTCCAACGCCTGATGCTATTGCCAGGGCAATAGAAAGTGGCAGTGCAATTATAGCTACAATTACGCCTGCCAAAACATCCGATAGAAACTTCTTGCCGTCATAATTCTTGAGGACGGAAAAAAGCATTGGTTTTAACTTGTCCTTTTTCATATCAACACTCCTGTATTATTCTCCCCCAATACAGAAGTCATATTTCTTCCCTAAAAGAACTATCTTTCCATTAATTTCTTAGCCACATGTGCTCCTGTGAAGCTAACAACCGCAATAACCTTATCAAGATCATCCGTAATGGTTACTTCATAAAAGCAATTGGTCTTGCCGTCTTTTATAAGCTTAGCTTCCGCGTACAAAACACTTCCTCTGGAAGCATTCATGAAGCTCGCCTGACCAACAAGCGATACAGTTAAAAAATCTTTATTAAAATTGGTAGCAACTGCAAAAGCAAAGTCAGCAAGTGTATATATGCATCCTCCCATTACACCGCCGTATGCATTCCTGTGATTATCGGTAATGGGCATACTGCACTTGGCATAATTCTCATCTGCCTCAAGCACTTCGCAACCTGTCTGATTGGTTGCATAGCGATCCTTTGAGAAGAACTCTCTTACTTTTTCCAAATCGTACATATTTTAGTCTCCCGGGCAAAAACCCTCTTAATTGTAAGCACGCCAAGAGACATAATAACTCAATTCTTTTAAACATAGAAGTATTATTTTTCAATATTTCAAAAAAATATGTTTTTTTACACAAGAAATTACCAGAAAAATTTAACAAAATATTCATAGGTTATTTGAATGGAAAATGTTAAAATAGGCATAACTCGAAAAAAAAAGAGGGAGGGTTATATGAAAACAAACGAAGAAATCAAATCAATCATTTCAACGCTTACACTCGAAGAAAAAGCTTCGCTTTGCTCAGGAGCTACATTCTGGCTCACTAAGGAAATCCCGTCAAAAGGAATACCCAGAATCATGGTATCAGATGGTCCTGTTGGTCTTAGAAAACAGGAAAACATCGAAGATCATCTCGGTATGAATGAATCCATCAAGGCAGTCTGCTTCCCTGCAGGTGTCGGAATGGCTGCAACATTCAACAGAGAACTCTATGGTGAAATGGGTGAGACTCTCGGTGAAGAATGCAGAGCAAAAGACGTAGCTGTAATTCTCGGACCGGCTGTAAATATTAAGAGGTCTCCTCTTTGCGGTAGAAACTTCGAATACTTATCCGAAGATCCTTATCTTGCAAGTGAAATGTCAACTGCATACATCAATGGTGTTCAGAGTAAGCACGTAGGAACTTCCATCAAGCACTTTGCTGTTAACAATATGGAGACACGTCGTTTCTCGGCATCCAGCAACTTATCCGAGAGAGCACTCAGAGAAATCTATCTTGCTGCATTCGAAGGTCCTGTTAAAAATGCTAAGCCTTGGACAGTAATGTGCTCATACAACAGAATCAATGGAGAGCTTGCAAGCCAGAATAAGTATCTCTTAACTGATATATTAAGAAAAGACTGGGGCTATGAAGGTAATGTAGTCAGTGACTGGGGCGCTGTATCGGATCGTGCCAAGGCGCTCGAAGCAGGTCTTAATCTTGAGATGCCTACTTCATATGAAGAAAACGATAAGAAGCTCGTTGAAGCAGTTAAGAACGGCACACTTGATGAAAAGGTTCTCGATGCCAACTGCGAATCACTTCTTAAGTTAATCTTCGATGCTTATGACAATATCGGCAACAGTTCAGAATTCGTATTTGATCTTGATGCTCATCATGATAAAGCAAAAGAAATCGCAGCTGAGACTTTTGTACTTCTTAAAAACGAGGGCAATGTTCTTCCTCTTAAGAAGGATGCCAAGATTGCTGTTATCGGTTCATATGCAAAAGTTCCCAGATACCAGGGTGGCGGTTCTGCTCATATTAACTGTCACAAGATTGTTGGATTCCTTGATGCATGCAAAGAAAACGGACTTAATAATATATCTTTCGCAGAAGGCTTCTCAGGTACTAAAGATAACTTTGATCAGGCTCTTTGCGACGAGGCAGTTAAGAATGCAAAGGATGCTGATGTAGCAGTTATCTTTGCAGGTCTTCCTGATATCTTCGAATCAGAAGGTTATGACAGAAAGCATATGAATATGCCTGCATGTCAGTTAAAGGTTATCGAGGAAGTAAGAAAAGTTGCTAAGAAGACTGTAATCGTATTACACAATGGTTCTCCTATCGAGATGCCTTTTGTTAACGATGTTGATGCTATACTTGAATGTTACTTAGGCGGACAGGCTGTAGGTAGCGCACAGTTCGATGTAATCTTCGGTGATAAGTCTCCAAGCGGAAGACTTGCTGAGACATTCCCTATAAGGCTTGAAGACAATCCTTCATATCTTAACTTCCCGGGATTCATGAACAATGTTAACTATGCTGAGGATATATTCGTAGGATACAGATACTATGACAAGAAGAAGATGAATGTACTCTTCCCCTTCGGATACGGTCTTTCATATACAGAGTTTAAGTATGATAATCTTCGCCTCTCCAAGAGTGAGATGAAGGATACAGATACTCTTGAGGTATCGGTTGACATAACTAATGTGGGTTCTGTTGCATCTAAAGAAGTTGTACAGCTCTATGTTAAGAACTGTGATACTCCTATCTTAAGACCTATCAGAGAATTCAAGGGATTCGATAAAGTATATCTTAAGCCTGGTGAAACCAAGACTGTTACTTTCACATTAGATAAGAGATCATTCGCTTACTATGAAGAAAGAATCAGCGATTGGGCAGTTCCCGCAGGTACATACTCTATCGAAATCGGTAAGAACTCAAGATGTATCGAATTATCGAAGGAAGTTAACATAACATCAGAACCCGTTCTTCCTGATCATTATGATTACGATACTATCACAGAAGAATTAATGCTTGATCCTCGTATCAAGGATATCCGTGATAAGTACTTCAATATGGAAGATGCATTCAAGGATCGTGAATTATCAGAAGTTGAAAAAGAGTCAATGAATGAAGAGATGGCTGAAGCAGGATTCCTCTTCTCACCTCTTAGAAGTGCTCTCTACTTCACAGGCGGTTCCAAGAAGTATGAAGATATCGATAAGTTCCTTGCCGAAGTTAATGAAAGAATCAAAAAATAAACAATGAATCAATATATATAATTACCAAGGAAAAAGGTATTGTTTCAATCAGTTTCTGAAAAGTATTAGTACTTGGTAACAGTCAGTTAATTCTGGCTGATTATATATAAATAGAGTGTCGGCCACATAGTGGTCGGCACTCTTCTTTTTATTTATTTAATTTTTTCAGGCGCGTCGCGCCTAGAAATAAAACTATTTAATAAGTTTTGAGAACTCAAGAGCCTTACCTACGTCTCCATCAACCTTGAGCTTACCTGTTGTAAATGCAAATACGGGATCAAGTTTTCCTTCTGCCAACTTAACAAAATCATTAAGACTGATTGTAAGAGCACAGTTTCTGTCATTGTACTCATAAGGCTCAACACTAATCTTGTGATCCTTAACTTCTACGTAGAAAACACCTGATTCCTTACCGGTGATGTTAATCTGTACTGCAAGAAAATCAACGTTTGATACGTCTACGTTCTTAACGCCCTCTCTTACCTTTTCAACCAATTCATTAAATTTCATTTATTCATCCTCCTACACTATTTATCTAATCTACATCAGTTATTATCTATACAGATTTGTAGATTATTTTTTTGTTTAAACTAATTACTTTTTTATTATTTTCATTTTATTGTCCAACTTCTTTTTACAATCGGCGTTTTTTATTATTTTATAAAGCAATTAATTCCTAAAGCTATACACTTTGCTTGAAAGATAACTTGGAGATTCTCTCACATATCTCATCCTTCTTGATAGATACTGTTACCTTGAATGCATCCTTTGCTTCCTTAAGGCCAAATGCAAACTGAATAAGATCAGATACAGTAACCTCAGCTTCTGCCACGAGTTTTTCTCCCTCTGCATTACTCATAGCGGGATTTGCTATCTTAACCGCATTGAGTCTTCCGCCTTCAGGTCCGCAATGAATCATATATACACCGTCATTTTCGGGAAGCATATCATCACGAATACGAAGTGATAATACGAATTCTTTCTCGCTCTCGAAAAGATTAAGAAAGCTTTTTACATCAACTATCCTTCCAAGTGTATCAGGAAAAGGATCCTGTGGCTTAACAATCTGTACGAAACCATACTTTGCAAAAACAACCGGCTCTCTGGTTCCTAAGAAAACGAATGCTTCCTGCTCGGATAACATACAGTCAAATACTTCTTTGAGTATTGCATCCATGTATCCTCTTCTTCTGTATAAACCCTTAGTAAATGCATTCTTAATCTGATATATGGGTTCTCCATTGCCGCCTATGTCAGGTGACACAGACAATGTGGAGATAACCTGATCTTTTTCTTTTGCAGCGAATACAAGGTTACGACCTTCTACCCTTAACTCAACTTCCATTTTTTGTTTCCTTTAATTCTCCAGACTGAATTATGATGATATTTTTAATCTTTTATATTATTGAAAGAGTTAACATAATTGTGCATTTAGTTAACATAATAATTTATATAGTTTACATAAGTAAGCATATCGCTTCTGATGCAATTCCTTCGCAACGTCCTGTAAATCCAAGATGTTCTTCAGTAGTAGCTTTTATATTAATCTGACTTATGTCAACTTGAAGTGCATCTGCGATATTTTTTCTCATAGCATCAATATAAGGTCTCATCTTAGGAGCCTGTGCAATAATGGTTGCATCAATGTTTCCGATTGTGAATCCTTTTTTATCAATGATATCCTTAACTCTCTTTAAAAGAATGATGCTGGATATATCCTTGAACTCGCCTGAAGTATCGGGGAAATGAAGTCCTATATCTCCTTCTCCTGCTGCGCCAAGAATTGCATCCATAATAGCATGTGTTAATACATCGGCATCAGAATGTCCGAGAAGACCTTTTTCATATTCGATTTTTTCACCGCCTATTATAAGATCTCTGTTCTCTTCCAAGCGATGAACATCATATCCCATTCCTATTCTCATATCATTCTCCTTGATTTACATAATATTTCGTTATGTAAACTAAAACAATAAGACGTTAGCCATTCCAAAATATACCAAAAGTGATATTGCATCGACCATTGTTGTGATAAAAGGTGAAGCCATAACCGCAGGATCGAAGCCAAGCTTTTTAGCAATCATAGGAAGTGTACATCCGATTACTTTTGCAACCATTACTGTAAGTACCATTGTAAGACATACTGTAAGTGCTACAAGAATTGTTACGTTAGGATTATGCATAATCAATCTGTCGACAAGCATAATCTTACCAAAGCAAGCTACTGCAAGCGCACTACCGCAAAGGATGGCTGTTCTTACTTCCTTCCAGATAACTCCTATAATATTGCCAAATTCCAATTCACCAAGTGATAGCGCACGGATAATTGTAACAGATGACTGCGAACCTGAGTTACCTCCCGTATCCATAAGCATCGGTATGAAAGCAGCCAAAACAACCTGAGCCGCCAAAGCATTCTCAAACTTGGTCATGATGATTCCCGTAAATGTAGCTGAAACCATGAGGAGTAATAACCAGGGAATACGATGTCTGAAAAGGTCGATGACATTGGACTTAAGATAGGTCTTGTCACTGGGTGTCATACCGGCCATGATTTCGATATCCTCGGTAGCCTCTTCTTCCATGACATCCATCGCGTCGTCGAATGTAACAATTCCGACAAGTCTCAATTCCGAATCCACTACGGGAAGCGCGATAAAGTTATATTTCGACAGCATCTTAACAACTTCTTCTCGATCATCATGTGTATTTGCGAAGATAACATTTTGATCCATGATATCTTTAATCAATGTATCCTCATCCTGTTCGAGCAAGAGGTCTTTTACAGTTAAGAAACCGATCAGTTTGCTGTATGATGTTACGTAACAGGTATAGATTGTTTCCTTGTCAAATCCGGTACGTCTGATACGCAATATTGCTTCCGCCACAGTCATGTCGGGACGAAGTGTTACATACTCGGTAGTCATTACGGAGCCGGCTGAATTCTCAGGATATCTTAATATCTCATTGATATCCTTTCTCATCTCCGGATCAGCCTGTGCCAGGATACGCTTAACAACGTTGGCAGGCATCTCCTCGACGATATCAACCGCATCATCTACATAAAGTTCATCAAGCACTTCCTTAAGCTCGCTATCGGAGAAACCTCTGATAAGAAGCTCTTGAAGGTCTGATTCCATCTCAACGAATGTCTCAGCTGCAGCTTCCTTGGGAATTAATCTAAATAGAACAGGAAGCCTGCTCTCATCCATCTCTTCAAAAGCAGATGCGATGTCAGCGGGATTCATCGTAACCAATATTTCTTTTACCGTGGGGTACTTCTTTTCTTCTAAAAGAGTAAGCAGAGTGCTTACAATAATTGATACATCTTTTGTCTCTGCCATAGGTCTTTCCTCCTTAGTGTTTTTTAACTAGCATTAATATCAAGTAACCTTAAGTTGAAAAACCGACGCATACTCGAGATGCTGATTCCAATCCTAATCCATTCATTTAGGACGATTGATTAACCGACAATAAAAATGGAAACGTATAAAGAATCACTTTTGCACGTTCGATCCGCGTTTGCGTCGGTATTGCTACTTCGATAGTCCATATCCGTTTCCTCCTTTTATTAATCTCAGCATTACAATTAAACCACATAATGCAGGCACTTTTCAAGGCTTTATTAAAAAATGCCCCGCGACGCGGGGCAAATTAATTACATATTCTCTGAAAGTTCAAGAATTTTATCTTTGATTTCATTAGCGTACTTCTCGCACTCTTCATCAGTCTGTGCTTCTACCATGATACGAACGAGAGGTTCTGTGCCGGACTTACGAAGAAGGATACGACCTGTATCACCAAGCTTAGCTGTGATAGCATCTGTAACTTCCTTAAGTTCGGGACGCTCAAGAACTTCGTCCATCTTCTCTACTCTTACATTGATAAGAATCTGAGGGAAGATAGTAACGTCGGATACGAGTGAAGAAATTGAACATTTCTTTTCAACGCATATCTCAAGTATCTTGATAGCTGTAAGTACACCATCACCTGTTGTAGCATACTTATTGAAAATTACATGTCCTGACTGCTCACCACCTACTGAGTAGTTCTCAGCCTGAATTTCAGCTGATACATACTTATCACCTACTGCAGTCTGTACGTTTTTGATACCTTTTTCCTGAAGTGCTTTTGTAAGACCGATATTGGACATTACAGTTGTAACAACTGTGTCCTTAATAAGCTGATCTTTTTCTTTTAAGTAGCATCCGTAGATATAGATAAGCATATCACCATCAATGATGTTGCCATTCTCATCTACTGCAAGACATCTGTCAGCATCACCATCGAATGCGAAACCGATATCAAGACCTTTTTCCTTAACGAGTTCCTGAAGATGCTCTATATGAGTTGAACCGCAGTCCTTATTGATGTTAAGACCATCGGGTTCATTATTGATAACATATGTATCTGCGCCAAGCATATCGAATACATTCTTCGCAATCATGAATGATGCACCGTTAGCACAGTCAAGGCCAACCTTGTATCCTCTGAATGACTGAGCGGGAATCTGTGAAAGGTATGACATGTACTTATTTCTTCCCTGGATGTAATCGTATGCACGACCAATCTTCTCATTCTTTGCAAGTTCGATATCTATCTTGCCATCGATATAATCCTCTACAAGCTGTAGAATCTTGTCTCCCATCTTGAAGCCGTCTCTATCGATAATCTTAATACCATTATCGTAGTAAGGGTTATGGCTTGCTGTAATCATGATACCGAAATCGAACTTCTCGGTTCTTGTGATATATGAGATTGAAGGTGTTGTAGTAACATGAAGAAGTGCTACATCTACGCCTGTTGATGTAAGTCCTGCAACAAGACCGTACTCATACATATATCCGGATTTTCTGGTATCCTTACCGATAACACATTTCACATGTCCCAATGTATTGGAAAAATAATAACCTAAAAACTTACCAATTTTGATAGCATGATCAACGGTAAGAGTCTCATTAACTCTTCCTCTAAATCCATCTGTACCAAAATATTTCATCTATGTTTCCTCCGATAATTAAACGTTGATTTCTGCGTTGAGTCCTAATAAGTCTCTATTCTTATCAAGCACAGGATTAACGAAATTCTTAAGATAATTGTCAACCTGTCTTGAAGCTCTACCTGTGTATAATTCAGGCTTAAGGATGTTCTTGATATCATCTTCGGATACATTGAAATCAGGATCGTTAGCGATAAGAGTAATAAGCTCGTTATCCTTTCCTTCTTCCTTAACTCTTCTGCCTGCTTCCATGGAGAGGACTCTGATCTTCTCATGATATTCCTGTCTGTCTCCGCCTTCTTTTACAGCATCCATCATGATGTTCTCTGTAGCCATGAAAGGAAGCTCAGACATAAGTCTCTTTTCAATAACCTTGGGATATACCTTGAGGCCATTGGTTACGTTATTGCAAAGATCAAGAATACCATCGATAGCAAGGAATCCTTCAGGTACTGATAATCTCTTGTTAGCAGAGTCATCAAGTGTTCTCTCAAACCACTGTGTAGCTGCTGTAATAGCAGGATTAAGTGTATCGATGATAACGTATCTTGATAATGATGCGATACGCTCACTTCTCATAGGATTTCTCTTATATGCCATTGCTGAAGAACCAATCTGATTCTTTTCAAAAGGCTCCTCAACTTCCTTAAGATGCTGAAGAAGTCTTATATCATTACTCATCTTGGTAGCTGACTGAGCAATACCTCCAAGGATGTTAAGAACTCTGGCATCAACTTTTCTGGAATATGTCTGACCGGATACGGGATAGCAATTCTCAAATCCCATCTTCTTGGCAATCATGGGATCAATCTTATCGATTGTCTCCTGATCGTTACCAAAGAGTTCAAGGAAACTTGCCTGTGTACCTGTAGTACCCTTGGAGCCAAGTAACTTAAGTGTGCTCTGTACATACTCAAGGTCTTCTAAGTCCATCATAAACTCATTAATCCAAAGAGTTGCTCTCTTACCAAGTGTTGTAGGCTGAGCAGGCTGGAAATGGGTAAATGCAAGTGTAGGAAGATCCTTATATTCATCTGCGAATTTTGCAAGATTGTCGATAACATTAAGAAGCTTTTTTCTAACAAGCTTTAATGCTTCATTCATAACGATGATATCAGTATTATCACCTACGTAGCAGCTTGTTGCGCCAAGATGGATGATACCCTTAGCCTTGGGGCACTGTACGCCGTATGCATAAACATGACTCATTACATCATGTCTTACTTTCTTTTCCTGTTCTTTTGCAACATCATAATTGATATCTGTGATGTGCTCTTTCATCTCTGCAATCATATCAGGAGTAATCTGCTTAAGACCTAACTCCATCTCCGTCTCTGCAAGTGCAATCCAGAGTCTTCTCCATGTAGAGAACTTCATATCGGGAGAAAAAATATACTGCATCTCTTTTGATGCATATCTCTCTGATAAAGGTGATACATATCTGTCGGTATCCATTTTAAAAATCCGCCTTTCTTACTTGGGTTTTTATCTTAATCCATCTTCTTCTTTTTCGAAGTCATCGAGCATGCTCATGATTTCAACAGAATACTTAGGATATCGTTTGATCATTTCTTTGATTTCGTCTTTAATTGCCTGAGCGTTCTTGGTATTCTCTTCTATCTGATCTCTTAACTTTTGTCTTCTGCCTATCATCTCATGACGAACTTCAACCATCTCGTTTTTATCAATGATGGCTTCAGGCATATGAGCCCATGACAGAGGATCGTTAATCGGTAAATCAGATAAAAGCATGAGCAATTGCTTTTTTGCAAAAGGTAAATCTTTGCTCGCCTGTTCGTATTGCTCTCTTCTGTCTCTTTCTTCAAGATAGAGTTCATAGTCTTCCTTGAGTTCATTGGAAGAAGTAACTTCGTACTTCATATAGAGATAATCAAGAAGATTGGTATTATTGACGAATCTAATCTTAACCGAGTTTTGTAACTGTATAAGTCGTACTATCGTCTTATCAAGCTTTCTCGACTCATTCTTTAAGTCCATACCCTTAATTATCGCATAAGAGTATGCCGCAATCACAAGTGCTGCTGTAATCACAAGTCCTATCTTAACATCCATGTCAAGTGTCAGGGCCAGGACTACAAGAATAAGCACGCATATTGGTCCGAATACTGTAGCAATTACCAAGAATGCTGACATGTTGTTGATAAGACCGTTTAATTCATTGCGTCTGTAATAATATGCCTGCTTTTCGCCCTCGAGTTTTTTGAGGTCTGATTTGATCTTCTTTTGAAAATCTTCCGCTTCATACATTTTATCAGCGGCTTCCGGCATATCGTCGGCAATCTTATCCATTTTATCAAACAAATCATCATCTATCAAAGGTTTTTCAAGATAATATTTTTCCTTGTTTTCCTTGATGGTGATTATGTCCTTGGCAGCCTTTTCAACAGGGTACTTAAGCTCTGCCGGAAGTTTCTCTATCTCGTCACAGTCATTAAGGAATGAAGTGATGGTATTGTATTCGAGACGAAGTGAATCCACATCCGATGAAATCTCTTTCATCTGAAGAAGTGATGCCGATACGTATTTCTTACGCTCCTCGTCATCCTTTAACTGAAACTCAAGAAGTTTCTGATACGGTATATCTTCATCTTTATTCTCTTTTTTTCTAAATAAGCCGAATAAACCCATACTGTCCTTTAATATACGTATCTGTTATACTCTTCTTTTTTCTCGTTAATCTTACTGTCTAAGAAATTGCAGAAAGCATATCTGCCGTTTTCATTACTCTCTTCTTTCTTAGCCTTGAAATCAAGGTATTCGCTGCTCTCTAAAAACTCTTTCTTAGCTTCTTCAAGATCAGCTTCAAGCTTTAATGTTACGTTGGACATACGAGCATCGTCTCCGATTTTTTTAACGTATTCCGTATCTGTAAGTGTGAATCTGAGTGTAGCCATATATGCGTAATAATGCACTTCGTCGTCATCACAATCGTATGCTCTGAGGAAGTCCTCGGCAGCCTGTTCAAAAAGATACATTCTTGCCTTGGCAACACCCATGTTGTGATATATGGTAGCTACTCTGTCTGACTCTTCATCAGGAACAAGTGCAAGCAATGCTTCATATTCTCTGATGGCGTAAGCATATCTTTCCTTGGATAAAAAGAAATCGCCACGCGCTTTTCTTTTATCAAATTCACTGCTTCCTTCGCCGTCTTCCATAACCTTGATGATATCGCTTGCTTCATCTCTTGATACAAAAGGAGCAACTTCAAGTAAGGCTGCAACAATCTTGATTACATCAGCCTTGGCCTTAATAAGCTTCGCAAGCATCTTGGCAAGTTCTGCAGCATTGCATTCTTCCTCAAGCCACTCAGCCAAGTCTCTGGAGAACATGTCCGCACTTAAAAGTTCAGGATTCTCCGTCAAGCAATATACAAGCTCGTCAGCTGAATAAATCTGAGCACCTATTCTGTCTAAAAAAAACGGTTTGCCGGCCTTGGCAGACAACGGCTTAAACACATTACCCATAATTATCCTTCCAATTTAAGTTCCTGTTCCCAGTCTTTTCCGGATGAAGGGAATATCTCGCCAAATCCCATATCCCATACCTTGAAGAGCACTTTGTCTTCAGAGGTCATCTTAACTTCAAGCATAATTCTTGTTACTCTGTCGAGTGAGGTATTAAGTCCCATAAGGGTTATCTCACCTCTTGCAGTGTAATTGTTGTATAGATAGGTCAGATAGATATTAATCTTATCAGTACCCTTTAATATAAGTTCTGTTTTTCCTGTAGCTTCGAACCACTGTGAACCTGCCTCGATAAGAGGAATCTGAGTAGCAGGTGAATCATTGGTCTCAACTCCGATTGTCACTTTGAGTCTGTCATTGCCAAGGTACTGAATCTTTTCTTCCTTGCCACTTGGATGTATCTTTTCCTTGGCTGTAAAACAAGCACCCTTGGAGAAGAGGTTATTTCCCTTAAATACTCGTCTTCCCTTACATAAGAACTGAAGTGAATCAGAAGCCCAGTCAGAGTAGAATAATTCTCCTATGAGGTAAACTCCGGAATAAACCGTTGAGTTGCATAACTCCTTGGATATAGCTAAGAAAAGCTGATCCTTTTCATTCTTTTCAAAATCAGATACACCTGTTGAATCAAAGTTAACGTATTCTTTTACATCAACAGTTGCAATACCGGGTGTCTTGAAAAAGTTACGCATGAGTGAATATGAGCGTAGTTTTTTACCCGATGCATCGAAAAGCAAAATATTATGATTCTGAAGTTCCTCTTCCTGATAAAGCATGTAGTAAAAGAGGCTCTCTTCGTATGTAACAAAATGAAGTATATCCGGATTGATCTTAAGCATCTGAGGAAGTTCCTGCAGCATGATAATCGTATCCGAATTGGCATCCTTAAGAGATATCGTAATCGATAAAATCTTGTCCGGTGTAAGCATGGCCGGGAACATAAGAAGAACCTTTTTGATAAAAAGCAAAAATACATCTTTAGCAAGATATTCTTCTCTGTCGATTCTTACTGTCTTTTTCTCTCTTGCACGTTCAAAGAGGTTGTTGATTAATACACCCTCATCCTCCGCTTCTTTTGCTTCTTCACCAAAAAGCCAAGCGCCGTCGGTTCTTCTTTTTAACATATAAAGAGGTATGTTAAAATCGTCGCTTCCTTCTGTATGAGAGAGAGTTGCTGGATTGTCTGAATCGAGCTTACATACCGAAACCTGAGCAAATGAATCATTAAGATCAAGTCCGACTACGTAACGGTCTCTGTTTATTTTGTCAAATACTTCCTTAATATCGGATATCATATAAACTCCTATATCGTCTTAAACAGTTTCTTGGTGAGGAAATCTTTTTCCATGTATGATACGAGATCTTCCTCGACCGTAACATAATCGCTTAAATGCTTAGCAACAAAAAGATCATTAAGTGCTGTATATCTCCAAGGAAGAGCATCGTTATCACTCTCTGTCTTGGTAAGCACGGAACTCTCTGTAAGCTGTTCCATATTGCCACTCTCTTCTGTGATGTAATACTGAACTGTCTCACCGCAGAAAAGAATAAATGACTTAACGAATATACCGCTATAGAGATGATTCATCTCTTCTTTCTTGTACTCTGTTGCACCGCCATCATCATGCTCGATGCAATAATGAATGACTACTCTTGAATTGGGATTGCCCCTGTATTCAACGAATGAATAATCAGTAAAGCTCTGAAGATTACGAACGATGGACTGGAATGACATGAAGAACGGGAAGCATACTCTTCTGTCTAGTTCTTCGTTAACAAGTGCATCTATAATCTTTTCATTTCTGTCTTCGCTTTCTTCAAGTGAGTAGTACTTAAGAAGCGCAAGCTTGGTGATACGATTAACCTTTTCACCATCTTCAATGAGCTTCTGTGCTCTCATGAAAATATAATCGTCAGTAACTGTTTCTTTTACAAAATAATCATATGAGCACTGTGCGATGAATGCTCTCTCTAGTCCACCCGAACCCTGCATCTCGATATATGTATCAAGATACTTAAGCTTGTCCGCGCAATATGCATTCGTGAAAAGAAGCAATATGATGATATTTTCAAGAAGCATAAATGTATCGAGTCCGAATGCTTCGCAGTCTTTGTAGAGACGTCTTAACTCGCTTGTGGAACCCTTGAAATGCTGTTCAAGATAAGCCAGGATATTTTCATCATACTTGCCTTCTCTATACGCATACTGAGCATATGATACAAGTGCATCATTCTCTTCAAAATCGGTTCTTACAAGAAGTCTGGATACAAGTCTTAAGATACTCTTAATCTCGATATGCTCGGGACCGAAATTGGTAAGCACATTGAATGCAAAATCATACATACCTCTTGCGATAAGTATCTGCAAGAATCTACCTTTTTCAGGTCCTTCAAAAATCTCAGGCTTAACATTCTGAAGTATATCTTCGAGTTCATTAATATAATCGTTCTCAAAGTAGAAGTTAAGGAGATTTTTGATAATCTCTTTTTTGTATGTGTATGTAATGATATCCGAATGAAGTAATCTCTCATAATCGAATACATTATCATCATTGATATTGTCGTAAGTATACATGCTCTCGACTCTGCACATGATAAGACCAATCTTATCCTTAACAAGATGTGCAACCTTTTCAAGAAGCATGGGATTATTAAGGATGGCACCAGAAATCTTTTCCTCGGGAACAACCATTCTATTGCCGTTGAAATCCTCATAGAAGAGTCTATAGTCTCTTGAATAGATAGGACAATATACGAATCCGTTTTCAGGAGAAAACTTCTGCTCGCCAATTATCTTATCGTGAATGAGAACTACTCTTCTCACGCCCTCAGGTACGCTTACACGTCTAATGAACTGCATGGTTACGCATTCATTGGCAATGTCTTCATCTATAAAATCAGGATTAAGAACTTTTGCATATGCGAATAAAAGATCCTCATTGATATGCTTAAGTTTAATCTGCTCTCTTGCAAATGATTCAAGGGTCTCTCTGTATGAAAGAGCAATCTCGGGATACTTCTTCTTTCTGGTTAATACGTTATGGTATAAATATGCTTTCTTACGGTAATCGAGGTCATTTTGATATGCAAAATACATCATTACCATCTGAGGCAAATCACCATCATAATCAAGGGGAAGTGAGTCCATATAAAACTCATAGAGTCTTGTAAGTCTAAGCTCTGCTTCTACTCCCTTTTGATACCATTCAAAGTATTCATTGCCTACTTTATTGCCCTTGCAAAGATATGAAACAATTGTATTGAGTAATTCTTTGCTGGGCATGTATGCATACTGATACTTGAGTATCTCGTACCAGATCTGCTTAAATTCTTTTTCTCTTGATACGAAGAACTGTATACGTTCGCCAAGACTTGCACTGATTGCCTTATGCTTAAGACCGAATCTTAAAACAGCTTCTTCATATTCATCAAGCTTCATAAGCATCGATGGATTGGTATTCAAAAGATTAAGTCCCTCGATGTAAAGAAGTGGCGAATTATTACCGAATCTAAACTGCTCGATAAGAAACTCCATCTTCTTATCGCTTCTTGTGTAAAAGTCCTCAGTCAGATAGAGAATAAGCCATGCATATATGGAATTACCCATGCCCTTGGCGTAATACTTTTTAATCTTTCTGAGCGCAGTATTAACCATCTCTGCGTCTTTGCTTACAAGGCTCTTAACGTAGAGATAATAACCATAAGTCTCTGTTGTTAACTTCTCGTTTTCAATGACTTCATCAATCTGCTTAAGAAGCCAACCTGCTTCATTGACTTTTCCCGAAATGATATATATCTGAGTCTTGAAAAGTGCACCAAGAATTGCATGTTCTTTTCTTCCCTCTAATTCTTTTGCAATCTCCAAGCTCTTCTTACACCACTCATCCTGAGAGAGTCTGTCAAAAGAGAATTCGATATAGAGTCTTAAGAGTTTATCAAAAGACTTTTTAAACATGAAGTTTTCATGTGTGGTTACATTGGTAAAATCTTTATCAACCTTAACAACAACATCAACTACTTCATCGGGAGTAATGATTGTAACCTTGCCGTAATTTCTTCCGGGATTTAAAAACTCAGGGATAATCTTAACTTCGATATTTGCTCTGTCGCCTTCAAAATCATCAGCAGCAAAATGATTGCAGGGAATGAAGATAAATGTTGCATCGCTCTTAACATCAACTGATGCAAAACCCCAGGTATTCTTGGTAACAGTAATTGTCTTACTAACCTCGGACTTGGGATTAACCACTCTTATCTCTTCAGAATTAATCGTATATGTTACTCTGTCTTTTTTCTTAATGGCAACCAGGAATTCATCAACGTTACGCTCATTAAGTACATTCTCTGAGAGACCTCTGTATAAGCCCTTGTATATAGCATCTTTGCCATTTAATATCGAAGTAAAGTCATTGGAGTAAAATACATTGACTGCTTCGTTCCAGTTAGAGTGTGCCAGATTGGCAAAATGAAACAGATTCTTGATATGTCCAAGAGTGGAGTTTATGAATGTTGCTTCTCTTACACAAACAAAAGGAAGAGTGTATTCTCCCTTGTCAGTAAGAAGAATAAACTCTCCCTTTGATACATCGTCGGGCTCCATACCCTTCGAATCAAATTCAAATTCTATCTCTGCTTCGAATCCGTGGAACTGAGGATTCTTGATAGTCATTCTGGGATTATTGACCTGGCATACACCAAGCATGGGTGAATCTGATTTACATAATACAGAAAAAGAACCGCTTCTTACCTCATCATCGGTAAATACATACTCTATCCTTTCGCACGAAAAGCTGATTTCACCTTCGTGAACGGAAAAATCAAAATTTTCATCAGCCATGGAGAGAACGGTTCTCTTCAACGTGTCCACCTCGCTTTTACACTAGATTTCTTTTAATGCCTTAGTCATATCGTCAAGCCAGTCACCCTCGTATAATTCGATCATTCCCTTATCCGCTGCTCCTGCGAGCTTAGGATTCATGGGTATTCTGGCAATATTTTGAATATCATACTTCTTGGCTATCTCTTCAACCTTGGATTCGCCAAAGATATAATGCTTCTCCTTGCAGTTAGGACACTCGAAGTATGACATGTTTTCTACAAGTCCAAGTACAGGAATCTTCATAAGGTCAGCCATCTTAACAGCCTTCTCTACGATCATTCCTACAAGTTCCTGAGGAGATGCTACTACGATGATTCCGTCAACAGGAATTGACTGGAATACTGTAAGAGGTACGTCACCTGTTCCCGGAGGCATATCTACAAAGAGAAAATCTTTGTCGCCCCAGATGACTTCTGTCCAGAACTGCTGAACAGTACCTGCAATAACCGGTCCTCTCCATACAACAGGATCTGTCTCGTTTTCAAGTAAGCAGTTGATAGAGATGATATCCATATCAAGCTTGCTTCTGACAGGGAAGATACCGTTTTCACTACCTTCGCACTTGTCGTTAACACCAAACATCTTAGGAATTGAAGGACCTGTGATATCTGCATCCATGATGCCGACCTGATATCCTTCTCTCTTCATATTTACCGATAAAAGTGATGTTACAAGTGATTTACCTACACCACCTTTACCTGATACAATCGCAATAACTTTTTTTACGTGACTTAACTCATTGCAAGGCTGAAGGAGGCTCTCCTGACTCTTAGAAGAACAATCAACCTGGCAAGAAGAACAGTCATGAGTACATTCGCTCATTATTATCCTCCATCTCGGTGGCAGATATAGTGCTCACCAATTATTTATTATACTATATTTATGCGTTCTCTGTAAAGATTATATGGCTTTATTACCTGTGTAAAGCTGGTAATATCTTCCCTTCTGCTCAATAAGCTCATCATGGGTACCGCGCTCTACTATGCTACCGTTTTCAAGTACCATGATACAGTCGGAATTCTTAACGGTGGAAAGTCTGTGGGCTATAACGAATGTTGTTCTGCCCTTCATAAGCTTATCCATACCTTCCTGAACAAGCTTCTCGGTACGTGTATCAATCGAACTTGTAGCTTCATCAAGGATTAATACGGGAGGATCAGCTATGGCTGCTCTAGCAATTGCAAGAAGCTGTCTCTGTCCCTGTGAAAGCGAAGCGCCGTCTCCCTTAAGCATTGTGTTATATCCCTGAGGGAGTCTCTCGATAAAGCTATGTGCATTGGCAAGTTTAGCTGCTGCATATACTTCTTCATCAGTAGCATCAAGCTTACCGTATCTGATGTTTTCCATTACAGTTCCGGTGAACAGATGTGTATCCTGTAAAACCATTCCAAGAGATCTACGAAGATCAGCCTTCTTAATCTTGTTGACATTGATACCGTCGTATCTGATCTTACCATCCTGTATATCATAGAATCTGTTAATTAGATTCGTAATGGTTGTCTTACCTGCACCTGTTGAACCAACGAATGCAATCTTCTGACCGGGCTTAGCGAATATATCGATATTATGAAGAACCATCTTCTCTTCGGTATATCCGAAGTCTACATCGTCGAGAACCACATTACCCTTGAGTTCTACATAAGTAGTTGTATCGTCAGCCTTGTGATAATGCTTCCAAGCCCAGAGACCTGTTCTCTCTTCACTCTCAACAAGTTCGCCGTTTTCTCTCTTGGCATTAACAAGTGTTACGTATCCATCATCAACCTCTACAGGCTCATCAAGTAACTTGAAGATTCTGTCAGCACCTGCAAGCGCCATAATGATTGTATTGAACTGCTGTGATATCTGCATGATAGGCATATTTACACTCTTATTAAGTGTAAGGTAACTTGCCATTGCACCGATAGTAAATCCGCCGATACCTTTTATGGCTACGAAACCGCCTACGATTGATACAAGTACGAAACTTAAGTTACCAAGCTGTCCGTTAACAGGTCCGATGATGTTGGATAACTTACCTGCCTTTGTAGCGGACTCGCATAACTCTTCGTTAAGTTTTGTAAACTCAGCGATACTCTCATCTTCATGACAGAATACTTTTACAACTTTCTGTCCCTTGGTGCGCTCTTCTATGAAACCGTTAAGTGCACCCAAGTTACGCTGTTGAGCCACGAAGTGACCTGCGGACTTGCCTGCTATGGTCTTGGTCATGAAAAGCATAAATGCAATGATACATACAGTTACAAGTGTAAGCACGGGGCTTAGCTTGATGAGGCTTATGAATGTCAATGTGATAGTCAAAAGGCTCGATATGAACTGTATAATCGCCTGTGATATCATCTGTCTTGTAGTATCAACGTCGTTAGTATAGATTGACATTATATCGCCATGGGAATGTGTATCAAAATACTTAATGGGAAGCTTTTCCATATGATTGAAAAGTTCTACACGAAGATGTCTCATCGTTCCCTGAGTGATATATACCATTATCTTGTTAAGTGTGAATGTAGCAAGCGCACAACTAAGATATAAAAGTCCTACCTTGCCGATTGCACCAAGAAGAGGCATATAATCAGGATCACTAACACCCTTAAGAGGTGTGATGTAATCATCAATAAGAACCTGAAGGAACATCATTCCTTTTACCTGTGCAAACGCTGAATAGAAAATACATATCAGAACGATTGCAAAAGGAACGGGATATCTTAAGTATGAATATTTAATCAATCTTCCGAATATCTTGAGAGGATTATCAAGCTTGGGTTTCGGCCCCATAGCACCGTGTCTACCCATCTGAATAGGCTTATCATTCTTACCCATTATGCCTCACCTCCCTTCGCTTCGTCGAAGTCAGCGTTGGCGCCTGTCTGTGATTCATATACTTCTTTGTAGATCATATTGTTTTGTAATAATTCTTCGTGTGTACCGAAGCCATTAACTTCACCGTCTTCCATAACGATGATGCGGTCTGCATCCATAACGGATGAGATACGCTGTGCGATAATGAACTTGGTCATATCCTTGGCATCACTCTTTAGCGCTGCTCTAATCTTGGCATCGGTTGCAGTATCAACTGCCGATGTCGAATCATCGAAAATAATTATCTTGGGTTTCTTAAGCAGTGCTCTTGCAATACATAGTCTCTGCTTCTGACCACCTGATACATTGGTCGCGCCCTGCTCAAGTTTTGTATTGTATCCGTCAGGGAAAGACATGATAAAGTCATGCGCACATGCAGTCTTACATGCTCTGATACATTCTTCTTCTGTCGCTCCCATATTGCCCCATCTTAAGTTATCAAGAATGGTTCCGGAGAAAAGTACATTCTTTTGAAGAACAACCGATACGCTCTCTCTTAAAGATGTCATATCGTATTCTCTTACATCCACGCCACCAACAAGTACGCTGCCTTCATTGACGTCGTAGAGTCTGTTGATAAGATTAACAAGACTCGACTTGGCGGAACCTGTACCACCGATAATACCTATTGTCTCACCTGACTTAATGCTTAAGTTAATGTGAGATAAAACAGGCTTTGCTGAATCTTTTTTATATGAGAAAGATACGTCCTTGAATTCTACGCTTCCATCCTTAATCTCTCTGATAGGATTCTCAGGATTCTTAAGGTCGCTGTCTTCGGATAACACTTCTGCGATTCTTTTTGCAGAGGCTTGCGAAAGTGTAATCATAACGAAGATGAACGATACCATCATGAGGTTACCAAGTATGTTCATACTGTAGGTAAAGAGAACGATAAGCTGTGATTCATCAAGTCTTGATGACACAACAAGATGTGCACCAAACCACGCAATCAAAAGCATGGTTGAAAAGATGGTTATCTGCATTACAGGTGCGTTAAGAATTACTGCATTCTCAGCCTTAACAAACATCTTGTATATCTTGCCTGCAGCTATCTTTAATTCATTGGATTCATAATCCTCTCTAACGAATGCTTTTACAACTCTTATTGCATTGACATTTTCTTCTACTGTCTCGTTTAACTCATCGTATTTTTCAAAAACTTGCGTAAAATATTTTTTGGCAGCTAACATAATGAGAGCAAGCGCTATCGAAAGAAGAATAACTGCAACAAGGTATATGTTGGCAACTTCAGGACATATGACATATGTCATTACAAGTGCGAATATCATGCTGACCGGTGCACGAAATGCCATACGAAGAATCATCTGGAAAGCATTCTGCACATTGGTTACATCAGTCGTAAGTCTTGTGATAAGACCTGATGTTGAGAACTTGTCGATATTTGAAAAGCTGAATGACTGAATACGTTCATACATACCTTTTCTTAAGTTCTTCGCAAATCCACAGGATGATATCGAGCCAAACACCGCCCCCATAACACCGCTTATAAAAGCAAGTACTACAAGCACGAACATAATGCCACCCATCTTTAAAATGTATGGCATATCACCTGTCTCGTTATTACCCTTAATACCGTACTGGATAATCCATCCCATGAATATGGGAATGACTGTCTCGAAGATTACTTCCAACACCATAAACATCGGTGTAAGGAAAGTAGCTTTTTTGTACTCCTTAATGTACTTAGACAATGTTCTAATCATTGTTATTCCCTCTAACTAATACAACTGTTACAACTATTGTATTTTATTATTTATTTTTGAAAAAAATATGTCTATATTCGAAATCTCTTCCCCTAAGACTCTTCATAATCGAATATAGTTACACCTTTTTTCTTTTTAGCTGAATAATACTGAATCACCCAAATCAGAAATCCAAAAACCGCACCAATCATGTTGAGAATAAAATCATCCACATCAAATGACCCTCTTCTCGTAAATACTTGCATTAACTCAATAATAACAAGTGATCCGATGCATACTCCTATCGTAGCGAAAAAGTTTCTAAGCTTAGGAAACAAAGCAGGAATCAAATACGCCATAGGAACGAAAAGCACCAAGTTAACCGCCAAGTTAACAAGTGCCACGGAAAACATCTGATTGGATGGATCTTTTAACATCTTGGTATACATTGATATGGTCTTAAATGGCTTAAGGTTAGCCATCTTAACAGCATACTCCCATATCGACATACCATATACCGTAGTTCTCGCACCAAAAAAAGTCGTATATATCAGTATTAGTATATAAAGGATAAACGCAATAACGAGTATCCTCTTAAACACTTTACTTTTCACATTCAATCCTCAAAAAAAACGAAAAAGCCGACATTCATGCTATGGCATCAATGCTGGCTAATCTTAATCTTAGGTAAAAATCAATATTATTTAAAGACCTGATCAAGCATATTGAAAAAATCTTCAGCGGGCAATGTCTTAATAAAGTAAAGACATGGCTGTACCGTCTCAACAACGTTGGAAAAAGCTTCTGTAGCTGTGTAAAACAATATGAATCCCGGATCTTTTCTCTCACGAAGCGTGGTAGCTATCTCAGTACCCTTGGTTCCGTGAAGAACGATATCTAATATGTATAAGTCAAATCCGCCATTATCTTCAGCGGCCTTTAACATCTGATCACCCTCAGTGAATACAGAGAAATCAAATTCAATGCCTCTTCTTCTGGAATACTCCCTGAGTCTTGACTTGATTACCTCTAATTGAATTTCAC
>JAEEGK010000518.1_pt1 | contig 96420 bp, 75 predicted proteins | sample 8958771 | NCBI WGS metagenome assembly JAEEGK01 (sample SAMN16246547, study PRJNA631951) | gut metagenome | biome: gut microbiome; feature: rumen; material: SC-attached | host: Bos | place: Iran: Karaj | collected 2018-10 | reverse complement strand
AGAGAAGTTAAGCCCGACCGCGCCGATGGTACTGCCCTACAGGTGGGAGAGTAGGTCGTCGCCCAATACCATAGCCCTTCAGGATTCTGAAGGGCTTTTTTGTTTTAAATCCCGGACCGACGCCTGGAGGTCCGGGATCCCCACCCCGCAAGAGAACGCATTGCCTGCCGAGTCGAGCGGGATCCCCATCTCGCCAGAGAAGAACGCATTGCCTGCGGTCTTCTCCGGGATCACCGCCTCGCCAGAGTAAACAGTTCCATCACTCCTCGAGCGCGATTAACCCCCACACCTAGGTAATCATCAAATGAGTCTTACCATTTCCCCGTACTTACCATAACCCATAACCCATAACCCATAACATAACCCTGGATGCCACTGTTTATATTCTAATATGGTATATATATAAATTAATGTATCATTCCTCAACACAACATCACCGATATCCCCGCGAGAATCAATTCCGCCGTATATCAATCTGGATTTCGGCTAAAAAATCAATTCTCGTGGCGATATTATAGATTGTACTGAAAATCAATAAGTTATTAGATATCATGATGAATTTTGGCAAACTGCCTGCCGTTTCACCCAGGGATGCTTCTTTTATAAATTACCTGATGATCCATTCCAAAGGATGTTACTTTCACTCCGACTATTACTGCGTTTTCCGCCATTCTTTGCGACTTTTTCAATCCTTAGCAAGCAAAAAAAAGGTGCTATTCTGTAACTTTCATTCCGGAAGTAAGTATAACTAATTGACTGACAATAGACTTTTTGATGTAGAAGAAAAAATAAAAAAAAATCGCGGAAAAGAAATATCGAACGAAAAAAAATGTATTTTTGCAAGTTAATTATAAAGTGTATAGTGTATGATAGACTACGTAAGTATTCGAGTGAAAATGGCAAGAACAAGGGAAGGGACTGCTCTTCCACGCTTGGTTTCTTCATTTGCTAATGTGTTGAAATATAATAAATTAAATAAACAATAGTAATAATTAAAATCAAAACGATGAAAAAATTTATGATTTTTCTGCTAATGACTGTCCTGTACTTAGGGACATGTCAGGCAAGCAGCGAAGCATCCCATCCGAACAATGGGAAACTGAAGCTGCTCAGTTGGGTCTCCCCAACACCTTCGGAGTCGTTTTTGACGCGTAGCGATGCTGCACTCCCGATGGCCGACAATACGGTCTTCACGGTGCACGTCCAGGGCGCCAATATCGGCTGTCCGGGGCAGAACATCACACTTACCGCCACTGTCGATGGGCCGGTGTCAGGCAATGCCACCTATCTGTGGAAGCTTGATGGCGACGCCACGAACCTGCCGGGTGTGTATTCTGAACAGACCTATTCGTTCAATACGGATGATATCCCGCTGCTGAGCGATGGTCAGACCCATGAGTTCACCGTCGAAGTTAGCATTGCGAACTGTGAACTTGTGAAATCGCCCGTGCATCCGTTTACGGTGATGGATTTCTCTATCCAGTTGGACGGCCCCGCCTACACGTGTGCCTCTGTTGGCTCTTACGACTTGGTGGCCACTGTCGGCAACACCTCTGGATCCTCCCCGGCGAGCTATCAGTGGTATAAGGGTGCGACCCTTTTCGCAACCACTAATGTGAACACCCTTTCCGTTTCGGCTGACAGTCTTCACGATCAATGGAAAGTGAAAGCTGTGTATAGCACGATGGAATGCACCCCCGAGTCTAATGTCTTTGAAGGTACTAATGTTCCCGCACTTGATGTCGAAGGTGAAGTGTCTGTTGAATCCGATGCTGCTACTACTGGTGTCTGTGTCGATGCTCCTGTCACCTTCACAGCAACGAACACTTTGCATCTGACTGAAGATGCTGATGCTGTTTATGATCTCTCTGCTCCTACTTACGAGTGGTATGTGGATGGACAACTTGCCGCTGCTACTCCGACTAACACCTACACAACCTCTTTCGGTCAGACAGGTACTCACAATGTTATGGTGAAACCGGTCTATGACAACTATGACTGCACGGTTCTCCCGACAGCCAGCACGACTGTTGCTGTTGAAGCCGCTCCTGCTCTTACCATTGTCGGTAATAATGTCATCTGTGACGGCCAGTCTTCCAACATTTTGACGGCCACTGCCGGTTTTGCTTCTTATTCTTGGACGAAACCCGCTCCGACTCCTGAAATTCAGGGTAACAACAAAGTTCAAGGTACCGCCCCTGGTACTTACTATGTGACCGCCACCACCGCTGCCGGTTGTACCGCCACTGCTGACTTCCACGTCACTCAGTTCGGTTCCGATCTGCAGCTTACCGCCTCTGAGTACTATGTTTGTCCTGGTGACGTGGTTGTGCTGAATGCCAACCTCAGTGGCTGGACCAATGAGAATATCACCTACGCTTGGAAACAACCCGGTGAGAATGATTATACTGTCGGTGGATCCACTCTTGTGGTGACGGTTCCCACAAATGCTACTGACGATCAGACCTATTATGTGAAAGCTACCGCTGCTGAGGGTTGTGAGAATGAGGGCGAAATCATCGTTCATGTCGTTACCCCGACCCAAGTCACTCTCAACGTCAATGCTGGTTCAGACACCTGTGTCGGCAATCAAGTTACTGCAATTGCAACTGCCCAGTCTGGTTCTTATTCCGGTCTCTATGATTGGTACGTGAATGGTGTGCATGTTCCTGGTGAACACGCTGATACCATCACCATGACTTTTGACCAACCCGGCCAATATACATTTGCCGCCGCTCCGGCCAACACGGTCTGCAGTGCGATCAACCCCACTGATGTGACGGCAAACAATACTGTGAATGTGTATTCTATCCCCGACATTACCATTACGGGTGACAATGTGATTTGTCAGAATACAACCGCCACGATTATGGCGACCCATATCGACGGTGCCTCCTATACCTGGGCTATGCCGGTTGGTGCTAATGGCAATTCACAGTTGAATCAACAGAATGACACCCTGACTACTTCGATTCCTGGTGTCTATGCGGTGACCGCTTCCAAGGGTGGTTGCGAGACCACGGCTGAGTTCACGATTTACCAACTGGGTGGCGACCTGCAACTCTATGCTTCTGAGTTGGGCGCTTGTCAAGGAGGCGTTGTTACTCTGAATGCTAACCTCGATGGTTTCGGCAACCAGAACATCCAATACACTTGGGTCGTTGAAGGAGAGGGTTCCTCTTTGACCGCGACTACTGGTTCCACCGTTGGTCTGAACATGGGTAGCGTTAACGCCAAGGTTATTGTGACGGCTCATGTCACAGGCGTTGATTATGCGTCTATGCCGAATCATTGCACGATGTCCGATACCATCAATATCGCTTTGTTGACCAGCCCGAATTTGGATCTCGTGACGGTGACCTCCCCCGTGGGTCTGAATATGTGTGCCGGTGATCAACTCAATGCTGTTGCCCAGGTAAACGCTGGCACTGCTGATGAACCCGATTATCAGGATTACGCAGGTCATGTGATTTGGTATTTGGATGGTGTCGAGGTTCCTGGACAGAACTTGGCGCAACTCGCCCTGAACCTGTTCACGGAGGGTACGCACACGATCTCTGCGAAAGCCGCTAACGATGTGTGTGGTACATCTGTCGTTGTGACCGCCGATAAGCACCCGATTGTCCGTGCTATTCCTGAGGTTACGATCACGGGTAACAACGTGATTTGTAATGGTAATAGTACCACGCTCACCGCTAATGTTATTCCTGAATCCAACACCAATCAGGCTGTGTACCCGACCTACGAAGTTAGTTGGACGGGTCCGAATAACACCACAGGCAGCGATTATGATTTGACCACGAGTACTGCTGGCGTTTATACTGTTACGGTTACGGAAACCCTTTCTTCCTGTGTTGCCACGGCTGACTTCACGGTCTACACCACTGGTGCTGATCTCCAGGTCACGGCTGACAGAATGGAAATCTGTGAGGGCGAGACGGTTGTCTTGAACGCCAACCTCGATGGTTTCGGCAATGAGAATGTTACTTATGCTTGGACTGGCAGCGGCCTCAATGCTACGACAGGTTCCACCGTTTCTGCAGTCCCCACCTCTTCCGGTGCCAAAACTTATGAGGTTACCGCCACAGCTGGTGGTTGCACAATGAACGGTTCGATTGAGATTACTGTTAACAGCATTCCGAGCAAGCCTTCCTTGCAGCTCAGCGCTCACAACATCTGTGCTGGCGAGCAGGTTACGTTGACTGCTGACCATGCCGGTAGCGGTCAAAACTATACCTATACTTGGTATCAGAATGGTATCGTGATTGAGGGTGAGAATACTCGCACGATTACTTTGACGCTCAATGAAGCTGGCGAGTATATGTACAGAGTGAGCAGAACGAATGCTGCTGGCTGTACTTCTCAGCTCACCACCCCGACGAATGACTATAAGGTTACCGTCCACGCTGCTCCTGTCGTGACGCTCAGCGGCGACCACTACTACACTACTGACGCTACCACTGCTACCATCACCTCCTCTGTTACTCCTGCCGGTAACTACACCTACGCTTGGAGCAACGGCGAGACCACTGCTGACATTACGGTCAACAGCTATGGTGTGTACACCTTGACGGTTACCAACCAATATGGTTGTGTCGGTATTTCCGAACCCTTCACCGTCTCTTCTGTTGAAGATCTCCAGGCCCACATCACCGGTGCCGAGGCTGCTTGTCAGCATGACGTTGTCACGCTCACCGCTATTGTTGACAATGATCTTGAGGGTCACACCTACAGATGGTTGGTCAACAACCAGTACATCACCGATGCTCACGGTATTTCCGGTTCTGAAACTGCTAACCTGACCTTCCCGGTTGATTCTATCTATACTTATTATGGCGCTCAGTTCGCCAACGAGTTCACCGTCGAAATTTATCGTGAAGGTTGTATCGAGCCTGTCATTAGCCCGGTTCACCCGTTCATGATTACTCCTGTTCCTTATGTTGTTGTTTCTGCTCCTGAAAAGGTTTGCGAGGGCAGCGATGCTATCCTCGAGGCTGTTGTCTATCAAATCGGCGACAACGCCCAGTATCAATATCAATGGTATCAGGACGATGAGGAGACCACATACGGTGATCCTATCGACTATGTGAACACTATCACGATTCCTGCTGCAGATGTTGCTGATCATCAGTACGCTGTGAAGGTTATCTATCAAGATGTGGCTTGTTCTTCTGATCTCTCTGCTTTCGTGGCTGTTGAGATTTACGAAGCTCCTGCTCCTATCACGCTTCACATGGATCCTTCCACGATTTGCACCTCCAACCAAGCTTCTGTTTGGATTGAGGACGCGAATGCGAATGCAGAAGGCTTTGGTGCTGCCACTTACTCTTGGTATGTTAACGGTTTTGCAATGCCTCTTGCTCAAGGTGATACGCTTGTGGTTGACTTCGATCATAATGGCGCGTACACCTTCTGGGCAACGGCTCAATATGCCGAATATCCTTGCGGTTTGAATTATACCGATACTTTGACGCAGAACGTTGTGATGCACCCGACCGTGCAAATCACTGGCGATCCCATCCTCTGTGATTCTAATAATGTTCAACTTTTCGCGATCATCAACGATACTGTTGGCACTTTGGATTATCAATTTGAGTGGAGACTCTATAATAATTCTCTCTCAGGTATGAATTCCAATGATACAATTACTCAAAACCAAAGTGGTCCTTATGGTTATCAGGTAATCAATAATGGCAATACTATTTTCAATGTGTATGCTTCTAATGATCCTTGGTTGACTGTTAATGGTATTAGTGCTCAGGATTATCCTTATATCTTCACGGTTGTTGTGACTACTCCTGAAGGTTGCCGCGTGGAGAGCGATCCTTACTATGTCTATGTTGGTGACAGCATTGAGGTTGTTGCCACGGTTGACTTTGATACAGTTTGTGCTAATGGTGAGATCACCGCTATCGCACATCTTGGCAACTGGAATATGGACAACCTGACTGCTATCTGGCAGTACAGCAATGATGGTGGCGAGACTTGGAATAATATCGACTATGGTACTTCCGGTATCCTTCACCATGTTCCTGGCGATGTTGCTAATGGTAACTCTACTGTGCTCTACAGAATTCGTGTTGAGCAAACGACTACCGGTTGTGTTGCCTACAGCAATCCTGTCTCTGTCGATATCATCGAACCCGCTCAGATTTCCAGCGTTGTTGCCATCAATGGCAATGTGAACTTCCCGACCGACAATGTTTGTGAGGGTGCTCAGTTGGAGATCAAGGCTTACATGTATGAATTGGATGCAGACGGCAACCGTATTCAGAAAGTTGATGAAAATGGTAACCTCGTTTTCGATGCTGATGGTCAGCCCGTCTATAGAGAGTACATCAACAACGATCTTAACTATATGTGGAAGCTGAACGGTATGGAGCTTCAGACCGTGCATGGTGCTGAGTTCAGTGCACAGGCTTACATCTATGATGGTGATCCCGTTGATTACACTTATGAAGCCTATATCGTTTATGACATTCCTGGTTGTGAGGCCGTTCCTGTTGCTTCTAACACGGTTCACGTGAAACGCAACCCGATCGTTACGATTGACGGTAACCCGAATGTTTGTTACTATGGTCCTGGCGTTGAGAACATCGTTCTTACTGCTTGGGTTAATGGTGTTGTTGACCTCGATGCTACTTATACTTGGTATGAGAGCGGTCAATACAGACCCAATCCTTCTGGTTTCGATAACAACTATCGCGAGTCTTGGGTGCCCACCTATGAGAACCCCTACATCTTCACTGTCTTGGTGACCAATGGCGATGGTTGTACCACCCTTTCCGATCCTTTCTATGTGAATGTTTATGAGAGACCGTACACCAACATCACGGCTGATGCTACTGAGATTTGCGAAGGCGGTAATGTTACGCTGCGCGCCAACCTCAATAACTACAATGATCCTATGTTGACCTACCAATGGTATAAGGATGAAGTGAACAACACGCATATCCTCCCCGGTGCCACCCACGAGATTGAGACCTTTGAGCCTGTTCTCGGTGCTACCAACTACATTGTTAAGGTTACGCATCTTATGGACTTCAACACTCAGTATTGCGTTGCTTACGACACCATCCGTGTTGATGTGAACCCGATTCCGGTTGTTGAGGCTATGTTCATCACTCCTGATCAGACCACTGTTTGTGAGGGTCAGACCGTTACTATTATGGCTGGCGTTGTCGATGGTGGTGTTGAAGGCGGTGAAATTTACACTTGGTACCGCAATGGTGAGGTCATTGAGGGCTTCCACGAGAGCGTCCTTACTGACAATCCTGTCGCTGTTGATGGCGAACCCACCATTTACCACTACGCTGTTTCTGTGAAACAAAGCGCTTCCGGTTGTGAGTCTTTGATTTATGATCAGCTTGATGACATCACGGTCAACCCGAATCCGGTTGTGGAACTTGTTACCGATCCTATCGTTTGTGACACCACGGGCAACAACATCACGCTGCTCGCCAATGTCCAACCCGAGATTCTCACTCCTGTTTCCTATAAGTGGATGGAGAACAACGAAGTTATGTCCATCACTGAGACTAATACGATTTCCTTCCATAAGGATTACAGAGACTATCCGTACAGCTTCAGCGTCCAGCTTGTCAACGACTACGGATGCGTCTCCGAGGCTAGCGCTCTTGTCTATGTCAACGCTGAGCCGGTTGTGGCTATTACTGCTACCGATACTAACATTTGTAACGGTGGTGAGATTACCCTCACGGCTAACCTCGCTGACTGGAATGCTGATGAGCTGACCTATCGTTGGTACGATGGCAACACTGCTATTGCTAATGCCACGGAGTTGAGCTACACGGTTGTTCCTACTCCTGGTGTCCATAAGTACACGATTCAAATCGATCAGTTGACTTCTCTCTGTCACGCTACTTCCGATACTATTACTGTTGTTGTGAATAACGATCCTACAGTTGTTCTGAACTACGCTGCTGCTCAATACACTGTTTGTGACGGTTATCAGGTTGATCTGACGACCACGGTCACTGGCGGTGTCACCGGCGGTGAGGTCTTCACTTGGTATCGTAACGGTCAAGTTATTGAGGGTGCTACCGCTTCTACTTACAGCGAAGTCGTCAGCGCTCTGAATGGTGAGCCTACTACTTATAACTATGCAGTGTCTGTCGCTCAGGCTGCTCCTGGTTGTGAGTCCAACGTCTATGATGCTCTCCAGACCATCACGGTCAACCCGAATCCGGTTGTGGTTCTCGTGACCGATCCTATCGTCTGTGTTGAGGAAGGCAACAACATTACGTTGACTGCCAATATGGATCCCACCAATGTTGGTTCTGACGTGACCTTCAATTGGATGGAAGATAATGCTACTTTGGCTGCTGGTTCTTACACGATTGTTTCCAACAATCAGATTACGCTCCACAAGCCCTATAGAGATTATCCGTACAACTTCTCTGTCCAGGTTGTGAATGACTACGCTTGCTCCGCTACCAGCGAGGCTCAGGTTTATGTCAATGCCAGCCCGATCGTGAACACCACTGTTACTGAGACCAACATCTGTGTTGGTGGTGACATCACCATGGCTCTCAATCTCAACGATTGGAATGCTGATCAACTCACCTTCCAATGGTATCGTGATGGCGAGTATATCCCGGGTGCTACTTCTCTGACTTACACTGAAGTTCCTGCTGTTGGTGAACATGAATACTATGTCAAGGTCTACCAACTCACTTCTGGTTGTCAAGCTCAGTCTGTCCCGTTCACCGTCACGGTGAATCCGGATCCGATTGTCACCAATGTTACGGTTTCCGACGTCAATGTCTGTAATGGTGCTCAGATCACTGTTGCCGCCACGATTGACGCTCACGGTATGCCGACCGATGGTGCTGTCTACACTTGGTATCGCAATGGTATCATGATGCCGAATGCTACTACCGCTACCATCCTTGACAATCCTTCCACGATTGACAATAATATCCAGCACTACACTTACGCTGCTGTTGTGACTCTCCCGCAGACCGGTTGTTCCTCTCTGTTCGAGACCTCCGCTACGGCTTCCGTCAATGTGTATCCGAATCCTGTTGTTGTGATCACTGGCGATCAACACGTTTGTGAAACTGACTCTGTGTTCTTGATTGCGAATGTCGATACCACCGCTTTCGCCGTCGGTAACCTCCACTACACTTGGTATGAGTCTGGTCAAATCAGAAACAATGATGCCTACGGTCTTGGCGACAGCAAGTTCTATGCTGAATACCTCTATCCGCGCGACGAACCCTACATCTTCACGGTCAATGTTGAGCGTGACGACATCACGGCTGCTTGCGCTTCCATGTCTAACGAGTTCTATGTGTACGTCTATCCGCAACCTGTTGTGACTGTCACCGCTACCGAGACTTTGGTCTGCACCGATGGCGAGGTTACTTTGACTGCCAACTTGCAAGACTACAACATGAACAATCTTACCTATCAATGGTATGAGATTAGAGAGCACGATGTGACCACCGCTGTTGGTTACAATGAGGATCACTCCTACATTTATGAAACCAATACGGTTCAATATCGTTACTTCATCCCCGGTGCCACCATGCCGACCTACACTGTGAATCCGAACGTCACGACCACTTACGGTGTTGTTGTTTACCAAACCAACTCCACTTGTTATGACGATGACGAAATCACCATCACGGTGAACCCGATTCCTGAAGTCACGGCTGTTCTCGTCAGCAATGACACTGTTTGCGAAGGCACTCAAGTTACCATCTCCGCTACCATCGACGCCCACGGCACTCCTGCCAATGGTGCTGTCTACACTTGGTACAGAAATGGTGAGGAAATCGTCGGTGTCACTGGCGCTTCCTTCAGCGAGAACGTCTTCACCACGGACGACCACATCACGGTTAACAGCTACACGGCTGTTGTGACCCTCCCGGTCTCCGGTTGTGTCTCCCTGATGTCTGCTCCGACTACGGTGACGGTCATGCCTGCTCCTACCACTGTTTCTATCAGCGGTGACAATGTGATTTGCGAGAACGACAGCACAATCTTGACTGTTTACAGCAACGTTCCTGGCAACATCACTTGGAGCACTGGTTCTCATGAGAATACTATTATGGTTCCTGCCGGTACTTACACGGTTACGGTTGAGACTCTTGGTTGTCAGATGACCTCTGAACCCTTCACGGTTGAGGCCTTCGGTACCGACCTGCTTGTGAGCGCTTCCGCTACCAGCATCTGCCGCGGTGAACACACCACGCTGTATGTCAATCAAGATGGTTGGCAGGGCAATGTGACTTATCAATGGGATGCTCAGGCTGGCAACAGCACGGCTACCACTGTTGATGTCCAACCCGACAGCACGACTACTTATCATGTGACGGCTACGGTTACCTCCACGAACGGTGCTGCTGGTGCTTGCACTGCTGAGGGTGAGGTTACCATCATCGTCCACCAGCTGCCCGCCGCCTTCAATGTTACGGCTAATGTCGATACCATCTGCGAGGGTCAGCAAATTACTTTCACTGCTCCTGTTGATCCTCAGGTTACCGGTTATATCTGGTACCAGAACGGTGTTGAGATTCCTGGTGAGAACCAGAATGTCCTTACCGTCAACTTCAATGAGGCTGGTAATTACACCTTCGCCGCTAAGGCTATCAGCGTTGAGGGTTGTATCTCCGCCGAGGCTTCTGCTCCTGTGACTGTCACGGTGAATCCTGCCCCGAGCACGGTTACCATCTCTGGTCACAACATCCTCTGTCTGAACGATTCCACCACATTGCACGCTTACTCCGATGTTCCTGGTACCTTCACTTGGAGCAACGGTACTGTTGGCGAGACCACCGTTGTCACGGCTGGTGTCTACAATGTGACCATCGAAACTGCTGAGGGTTGTACGATGACCTCTGACAACTTCACGGTTGAATCCTTCGGTACTGATCTCATCGTGAGCGCTTCTGCTACTTCTATCTGCCAAGGCGAGCACACCACGCTCTATGTTGACCAAGATGGTTGGCAGGGCAATGTGTCCTACACTTGGTCCACCGGCAGCCACGCCGCTACGATTGATGTCACTCCTGAAATGACCACCACTTACACTGTCACGGCTACTGTTTCTAACGAGAACGGTTCCTGCGAGGCTGTTGGTGAGATTACGATTATCGTCACTCCGCGTCCTGAGACTGTTGTCCTCACTGTTGTTGAAGATCTCGATACCATCTGCGTTGGTCAGCAGACTATGATTACCGCTTCCGGTAATGCTGCTGCTTACATGTGGTATGTCAACGGTGTCCTCATTCCTGGTGAGAACCTGCAATACCTCATCGTGAACCAGAATGAGCCCGGCGTCTTCGCTTATCAGGCCAAGGCTATCAACGAAGAGGGTTGTGTCTCTGAGGAGTACTCCAACATTGCTACTGTGACTGTGAAACCCGCTCCGACTACGGTCACGATCACGGGTCACAATATGCTTTGTTACACCGACACCACTGTTTTGACCGCTCATAGCGATGTTCCGGGTACCTTCACTTGGAACGACGGTACTGTTGGTGTCAACAAGACTGTCACCGCTGGTGTTTACAATGTCACCCTTACCACTGCTGAGGGTTGCTCTATGACTTCTGAGAACTTCACGGTCATCTCCGCTGGTACTGATCTGCTCGTGAGCGCTTCTGCCACCGCTATCTGCGAGGGTGAGCACACCACGCTGTATGTCGACCAGGATGGCTGGCAGGGCAATGTGACCTATGCTTGGTCCAATGGCAGCACTGCTACCACGGTTGATGTCCAACCCGAGGTGACTACCACTTACACTGTTACCGCTACGGTTAACAACGAGAACGGTTCTTGCACCTTCAACGGTGAGGTTACGATTGTCGTGACCCCGCGTCCTGCTAAGGTTGTTGTGACCGCCTCTACGGATACCATCTGCGAGGGTCAGCAAATCACCTTCAATGCTTCCGGCAATGCTTACAGCTACATTTGGTACCAGAACGGTGTTGAGATCCCCGGTGAGAACCAGGCTGTCCTGACCGTCAACTTCAATGAGGCTGGTAACTACGCCTTCGCTGCTAAGGCCGTCAACGACCAGAACTGCGAGAGCGCTGAAGCTTCTGATCCTGTCACTGTGACTGTGAATCCTGCTCCGTCTACTGTTACCATCACTGGCAACAATGTCATCTGTCTGAATGACGCTACCGTCTTGACCGCTCACAGCGATGTTGCCGGTACGTTCACTTGGAATGACGGTACGGTGGGTGCCACTAACGAGGTCACTGCTGGCGTCTATAATGTCACCCTTACCACTCCTGAGGGTTGCTCCATGACTTCTGAGAACTTCACGGTTGAGTCCTTCGGTACTGACCTGCTCGTGAGCGCTTCCGCTACCAACATCTGCGAAGGTGAGCACACCACGCTGTATGTCAACCAGGATGGTTGGCAGGGCAATGTGAGCTACGCTTGGTCTACTGGTAGCCACGCCACCACGGTAGATGTCCAACCCGATACTACTACCACTTACACTGTGACTGCTACTGTCAGCAATGAGAATGGTCATTGTGTCGCTATGGGTGAGGTGACCATCAATGTCAATCCGAAACCGGCTGCTCCTATCGTTATCGTTCCTATCGATACGATTTGCGCTGGTCAGTCGTTCCCGGTTGTCCTCTATCATACTCCTGACAACACGATTGTTACTTGGTATGTTGATGGCGTTGAGGTTCCTGGTGAAAATACTCCTGCTATGATTCTCACTGCTCAAGCTGGTCCTCATGTGATTTCTGCACGCGTTATCAGCGACGAGGGTTGTGTTTCTGACCTCTCCAGCCCTGTTGCAATGGTTCAAGGCCAGATGATGTCTGCATACTATGTTGGTATTGAAGCTCCGACTTCTGTCACCATCTCTGCTGACTACACCACTATCTGTGACGGTGGTATGACTACGCTGTATGCAAATGTTGATCCTACTCAACCCGCTGCTTATGACAACCAACCTGTCACCTACAATTGGTTCAAGGATGGTATTGCTATCAATGCCAATACTCCTTCTATTAATGTTACGGTTGCTGGTTCTTACACTGTTGAGGCTGCATTCCATGGTTGTGCTACGGTTTCCGCTCCTGTCGTTGTGACGGTTGAAGAGGCTCCGCAAGTCCAGCTCACCGCTACTGAGACCGAGATTTGCGCTGGTGGTTCCACAGTCATCACGGCTGAGGCTACTGGCCACAACAATGGTGAGTTCAACTACACTTGGAACAACGGTTTCGTTGGTTCTTCCTACACCTTCAATTCCACCACCGCTGGTACCTATACCTTCATGGTGACGGTTTCTCAAGGTACTTCCGGTTGTAACGCTGCTGACACGATCACGATCAATGTGAACGAAGTCCCGGCCACTCCGGTTGTGACGGTTGACAATGCTGTTGTTTGCGATGGCGGTCAGGTTACTCTGACTGTCACCAACCCGAACAGCAACGCCACCTACACTTGGATGAAGAACGGTGTTGTGATTCTCGGTGCCAATGGTCCTGTTATCTATGATTCTCCTGTCACTGTTGATGGTGATCAGACTGGCTATGTTTACACGGTCTTCGCTGAGCTGCCGATCTCTGGCTGCACTTCTATGACCTCTGCTAACACGGTTGTGACTGTTATCCCGACTCCGGCGGTTGCTGTCTCTGTTGAGGGTAACACCACTGTCTGCGCTGGTGGTACTACCACGCTGCACGCGAATGTCACTCCTGCTAATGCCAACTACAACTATCAATGGTATAAGGACAATGTCCTGATTGAGAATGCTACTGAGGCTGACTACGTCGCTGCTGAGGTCGCTCGTGAGACTGCTTACAACTACACTGTGGTTGTCACCGCTAACCCGGGTTGCAATGTCACCTCTGCTCCTACGGCTATCACGTTTGTCGTCGACCCGATTGTTGAGGCTACTATCAGCAACAACATCTCCTGCGTCGGCGGTACCGCCACTCTCACTGCTGCTGTCGTGAATGGTGGTGTCCAGACGGATTTGAGCCTCTACACCTTCGATTGGTATTCCAACAATAATGAGTATGTTGGTTCTGGTGCTACCTATACCACTTCTGCCAATGACGGTGCTGGCAACTACACCTACTGGGTGACTGTTACCAACAACTATGGCTGTCAAGGCACTTCTCAAGTTGTCAACTACAGTGTTGTTGCTGATCCTGTTGTGACCATTGCTGTCGCTACCGGCTATCCGACCACTGTCTGTAACAACGGTGCTACGATGCTTAAGGCTAACGTCGCTGGTGGTTATGGTGAGCAATCCTATCAGTGGTTCAAGAATGGTAACCTCCTCGTTGGTGAGACCAACCAGACCTTGGCTCTCGACAACCTCCTCGTTGGTGTGAACGACGTTTACACTGTTGAGGTTATGCAAACGGGTGTTGGCTGTGGCAATGTTGCTTCCGCCGCTATCAACACGCTCGTTACGGTTGCTCCGACCTACACGGTTGACATCACCGGCTTCGGCAATGTCTGCGAGGGTGGTACTCTTACCTTGAATGCTACTGTCAACGGTGTGATTGCTGGTGACGTTCTGACCTATCAATGGTACAGAGTTTCCAACGGTTCTTCTACCGCTATCTATGGCGCCAACGCCGCTCAATACCAGACTTCTGATCTCCTCCTCGGTGATTCTTACGAGTACTATGTTGTTGTGACCAGCAACATCTCTGGATGTTCCGTCGTTTCCACCTCTGTTCCCGCCAGCGTGGTGGCTGCTCCGACAGTCGCTATCCAAGGTGCTAACACGGTTTGTGAGGGTGGTAACCTGACCTTGAATGCCTTCGTCAACGGTGGTGTTGAGGGTGGTGCTTACACCTACACTTGGAACTGGACTGGCGCTGCCACCGGTACTGCCACTACGGCTGTCCCGACCTTCGTCCCGACCCTTTCCGCCAATGACGTTGCTTCCCCGTACTATTTCACTGTTACGATCACCCGCAACGACAACACTGGTTGTACTGCTACTTCCGAGGCTCACGAGGTTAACGTCCTCGCCATCCCGACCGTCAGCGTGACTGCTGATAACAGCTACGTCTGTCAGAATGGTGTGGTGACCTTCACCGCTCATGTCTCCCCGGTTGGTGCTTACAACTATGTGTGGACGATCAACGGTCAGCAACAAGCTGTGAATGCCGCTACGATCAGCACTTCTATGCCGACCACCGGTACGATCAACGCTTCTGTTGTGGTTTCCGCCGCTAATGCAAGCTCTTCTTGCTCCGCTACGGCTACTATCGCCACCCCGGTTCAAGTTGTGGCTGTCCCGACGGTTACTCTCGCTGCTAACAACACGACAATGTGTGTCGGCGGTGTGACGACCTTGACCGCTACTGTCAATGCTAACTCCAATATTCCTGGCAACTTCAACTACGAGTGGATTGTTGACGGTACCCCGGTTGCCGGTGTGACGAACACCCTCAACCAGACCCTCACCACCGCTGGTATCCACAACTATAAGGTGAGAGTCTCTCAAGACAACAACCTCGGTTGTGTTTCTGATTGGAGCAACCAAGCCACTGTCCAAGTTGCTGAGCAACCTGTCGTCACTCTGAGCTCTGAGGATGGCCTCGCCATCTGTGAGGGCGGTTCCATCAACCTGACCGCTGTTGTGACCAACTACAACACTACGGTTAACGGTGTGACCAACAGCGCCATCTATGGCAACATGGTCTTCGACTGGACTTCCAATGGTATCAACATCCACCACAATACTTCTAACACTGCGATGAACCAGGTGACTGAGACCCTCAACACCGTTGGTAACTACACTTACCAAGTCACTGTTGATCCGGCCGGTTACAACTGTCAACCGCAGGTCTCCAACGAGTACACTGTCAGCGTTGTTGGTCAACCTTCTTGGACCGATGTCCATGTCTATAGCAACAACGGCACTGACGCTTGTCTCGGTGAGATGGTTTACCTGATGGCTGGTATCCAGGGCGGTGCTATCGACGTTGTCGGCAGCACGAGCGGACACATCCAGTGGGTTGTCACTGACTCCCTCGGCAACACTGTTGCAGTGGACGGCGGTCTCGGTGGTACTTCCTATGACATTCCGGATGCTCCTGGTACTTACATCTACACTCCGACCTTCCTCGACAACATCGGTAACGGTTGTCAGCTGAACAACAACGTTGCTCAAGTTGCCGTGACTGTCCACGAGCTCCCGACTGCTGAATTCGTCAGCGGTGATGGTACGACTCTCTGTGCCAACGATCCCAGCGCTTCTGCTGAACTGGTCATCGCCTTCACCGGTGTTGCTCCGTTCACCTATGAAGTTATTGATAACGAAGGCAACGTGATTGCTCATGCAACCACTATGACGAATACTGCTACCATCTATGTTGCTCCTGAACATCAAACTACCTACAGAATTAACTTGATTAGTGATAACTTCTGCGAGAATCCTGCTGTTGGCGATGCTATCGCAGTCACCGTCTATGTCAATGACATTGAGTTCACCGAAACCACGTTCGCTGCTGATTGCGATGCTAACGAGGTCACGATCTACTTCAATGCCATCTCCGGTCCGATGGATAACGCTACCATCACCTATAGCAACGGTGCTACTTACACCGCCACCGAGTTGGATCAGAACTCCGCTACCTTCGCTACTCCGACCCAGCCTGGTACCTACGATGCTACTGTCACGATCGACGGTTGTTCCTATGACATTACTGTCAAGGTCCCGATGTCTGTCGCGTACAACTACACCGGTACTCTCCCGCTCATGGATCAGCGTTGGAACGATGTCGTGGTTGTCAACTGTAATCCTGAGACCAATGGTGGTCACGAGTTCGTCGGCTTCCAGTGGTATCACAATGGTGTCCTCATCCCGGGTGCCACTTTCAGCAACTACCAAGACAAGGGCGGTCTGAATGGATTCTACTCTGTTGAACTTGTTGAGCGTTTGGCTGACGGTACAATGGTTACCTACATGGCTTGTGAAATGCCGTTCGACGGTATCTCCTTCGTGAAGGTTTACCCGGTCCCGGCTCACGTCCAGCAAGAGGTCACTATCGAACTTGATTTGACATCTGAGGAACTCGAAGGCGCTGTGCTCGACATCTTCAGCGTGACTGGCGCTCATATCAGCCATGTGACTGATCTGCAGCCGATCACCAAGATCGAAGGCTTCAAGGCCCAGGGTACTTACTTCGGACGTATCTTGACAGGTACTAATGACATCAAGACTGTTAAATTCATTATCGTAAAATAGTATGTTGAAATCCGAGCTTAGCGGCTTCGGCCGCTAAGCCCTCGGTTTCACAATTACCATCGAATAAAAAAAGTATATATATTATGAAAAAGAATTTATTGTTAGTCAGTCTTATTTTCGCCATGTGTACCGCTTTTGGTCAAGAGGTACAAACAGAAAATAATCCCGCCGATACGGGAAACTATGAGACTTCTTTCTTCTGCCCTCATCACATTAACGTGCATGCGGGTGAGGCGTGGACCAACAATATTTACAGACGTGCTGGAATCAACCAATACTATTCCCATAGCACTATGTTAGATATTGATTACGCTTACTTCTTCAACGAACATTGGGGTTTGAGCATCGGTGCCGGAATTAACCGTATTGGTGCGAAAGCTTCCATCTCCAAAACCGGCGTTATTGCCGATTATGATGAAATCCACGATTTAACTTTTGACGATGTGGAGAACTACAATCCCAACTACGATCTTTATTACGACGCACACGGTTTGCGTGAGAAAGAGGTTGTGTGGGCTGTTGAGATCCCTTTGAAAGCGCATTTCGATTGGCGTTTCGATGGTCGTAACGGTATCTATGCCACTCTCGGCGTTCAGGCTTACATTCCTGTGAAGGCTTATAACAAGTACAGTGGCGAAGGTACTATCACTACCACTGGTTATGAGGAACTTTTCAATCAATGGTATATGCGTCACTATGAAGATGGCAACATCAAGATGGATAACCACTTTGCTGAAGGTTCTTATTCCGGTAAGGGTAAAAACGCTAAGATGCGCTGCTCTGCTGACATTGTTACCGATTTCGGTGGTGTTTTCGCCCTTAGCAAGAAAGTTGATTTCTACCTCGGTATGTACTGCAAGTATGGTTTCCTCGATATCCTTCCGAAGGAAAAACATACACTTCTTGGTGCTGATGACCAGGGTGATATGCGTTTCCTGGGTACTCTTGGTTCCAATATGCTTGACGAGCTCTACGCTAACAACCAGATCAAGAAAAATCAAACCAAGTGGAATCTTCTGCAAGTTGGTGTTAAAGCCGGTTTCCACTTCAAGACCTGTATGACTCCTCAAGAGAAGTCTAAGAAGCAGATCGAGAAGGAAATTCTGGAAGAGCTCAAGAAGAAATCCAATGAGCCTATTATCATCAAACAGGATCCTCAGTACATCTACATTGTTCCTGTTTGCGACCAGCTCGAGGATGACGATGATTATCTTACCCCTGAAGATAAGAAAGATATCGCTGAAATCAGTGATGCTTTGTCCAAGACGAAGATCCTCTTCGACCTTGACAAGGATATCCCGAAGATCAGCGACTATAATGACAACATTGACAGAACTGTTGCTATTCTCAAGAAGAACAACAGCTTGAAGTTGATTGTTGAAGGTTACACTTGCGATTTGGGTTCAGAGCAGCACAACCGCGACCTTGCACAAAGAAGAGCTGCTGCTGTCCGTCAGCTGTTCATCCAGAAAGGTGTGAACCCCGACCAAATCGAGACTGCTTCTTACACGGTTAATGATCCGCAAAACCGTCAGAACATTACTGATCCTCGCCGTGAAGAGCATCGCGCCGCTATCTTTAGAATCGTCAAAAGATAATTATTACTATTCTCGTTAGAAAAGGGACTGTCCGAAAGGATAGTCCCTTTTTTTGGTTTAGGGTTTAGGGTTTAAGGTTTAAGGTTTAAGGTTTATGGTTTATGGTTTGATTGCTGTTTGTGGCTATAGTGCTGGACTTCAATGTGTTTCGTTACTTCGTTACAAAAAGCGTGCCACAGTGAAATATTTTTTTTCAACAATGGGTGTTTGATTAAAAAAAATCCTATATTTGCCAGCTTGTTTAAAAATCGTTATTTGAGTGCGTAAGAGTTGTGGTTTTGATTTTTAATAAGTTGATTATGAGTGGATTATGAAGGGTTTGGGTGTGTCCGCGATTCTGAAGTTCGCGACACGTTTTTGCAGAAAGTATAGAAAATTATTCGAAAATTTGATAAAAATATAAAGAGATGAAGATAGTGAATTATTTTAGAGAGACGTATGATGAGCTGGTTCACAAGACGAGCTGGCCAACCATGCAAGAACTTGGAAATAGTGTTGTGGTGGTGTCTATTGCTTCCCTTATCATCGCGTTTATCGTGTTTTTGATGGATGCCGTCTTCAACCTGGGCATGAGTGCCATGTTCCCGGCTGTCTAAGTTTCTTTATTACTGACATTATATCCAAAGTTGCTTTGTCATGGCTGAGTTAGAGCGTAAGTGGTATGTGATTAAGTCCATTACGGGTACTGAGAAGAAAGTGAAACAGAACATTGATAGTGAAGTTGCGCTTTCCAGTCTCAAGGATTCCGTATTCGAGGTGTTAATCCCCACGGAGAAGGTTTTCCACAGTACAAAGACCGGCAAGAAGGTTGTCAAGGAGCGTAACTACTTCCCGAGTTATATCTTCATTGAAGCGATTATGACTCAAGAGGTGTGTGCGAAGTTGCTTGAGATTCCCGGAGTGCTGGGCTTTGTGGGATGCAAACGCAAAAGCGATCCTCCTGTGGCGCTGCGCAAAGACGAGGTCTCCCGCCTGTTGGGTAAGGTTGACGAACTCTCCACCCAGGACGAGTTCCTTCTCCAACCTTTCATTGTGGGCGAGGAAGTCAAAGTGATCGACGGACCTTTCAACACCTTCAACGGTATCATCGAAGAGATCGACACCGAAAAGAAGAAGCTGAAGATTACGGTGAAAATCTTCGGCCGTAAGACCCCGCTGGAGCTCGGTTTTATGCAGGTTGAAAAAATATAGTGTCAGAACATCGTTACAAACAAATTAAATTAACAAACAATGGCAAAAGAAGTAGCTGGCTTAATTAAGTTACAGATTAAGGGAGGTGCCGCCAATCCGTCACCGCCGGTAGGTCCCGCTTTGGGTTCCAAGGGCGTGAACATCATGGAATTCTGCAAACAGTTCAATTCCCGTACGCAGGACTTGGCTGGCAAGGTGATTCCGGTGATTATCACGGTTTACAAGGACAAATCTTTTGATTTTGTTACCAAAACGCCGCCGGTAGCCGTACAGGTCATGGAGGCCGCCAAACTTCAGAAGGGATCAGGTGAGCCCAACCGTACCAAGGTGGGCACCATCACTTGGGACCAGGTGCGCAGCATTGCCGAGATCAAACTGAAAGACTTGAACTGTTTCACAATCGAGTCCGCCATGTCCATGGTCGCCGGTACTGCCCGCAGCATGGGTGTCAACGTGAAGGGAGGCCAGAATCCTTTCGAACAAAATTAATTAACAAGTAAAAATCAAACAAATGGCTAAGATATCAAAAAAACGCAAAGAGGCTTTTGCTAAATTTGATAAGAGCAAACAGTACGCTCTGCCCGAGGCTATCCAAGTGGTGAAGAACCTTACCTACACCAAGTTTGATGCGTCTTTCGACATTGACGTCCGCCTGGGCGTCGATCCCCGTAAGGCCAATCAGATGGTGCGTGGTATCGTGACGCTCCCTCATGGTACCGGTAAAGAGGTCCGCGTGCTGGTGCTCTGCACTCCCGACAAGGAGGAAGAGGCAAAGGCTGCAGGCGCTGATTTCGTGGGCTTGGAGGAATATGTCGATAAGATCAAGGGCGGCTGGACGGATGTTGATGTCATCATCACCATGCCGAGCGTGATGCCGAAAATCGGTGCCCTGGGTAGAATCCTCGGTCCCCGCGGCTTGATGCCCAACCCGAAATCCGGCACCGTGACGATGGAAATCGGCAAGGCCGTTTCCGAAGTCAAAGCCGGTAAGATCGACTTCAAGGTCGACAAGTATGGTATCATCCACACGTCAATCGGTAAGAACCGCTTCTCTGTGGAGCAACTGACGGACAACGCCCGCGAGATGCTCTCCACGGTGATCAAACTCAAACCGACCAGCGCGAAGGGTACTTACATCAAGAGCATTTTCCTCTCCACTACTATGAGCCCCGGCGTGGAGGTTGATCCTAAATCCGTCACATTCTAAAAAGATTAGTTAGTATGAACAAAGAACAAAAAAGTCAGATTATTGAAGAGATTTCCCAGGACTTGGCTAACTATTCTCACGTGTATGTGACCGACATCTCGGGATTCACAGTTAGCACAGTCAACCAGTTGCGCAAAGTGTGTTTCGGCAAGGATGTGAAGCTGAAAGTGGTGAAGAACACCCTTCTGAAGCGCGCCATGGAACAGTCGGATAAGGACTATTCAGAACTCTATGAGACCCTGAACGGTCCGACGGCCATCATGCTGTGCAACACGGGCAATGTGCCCGCTAAATTGATCAAGGACTTCCGGGCTAAAAATGCGAAGCCCCTCATCAAGGCCGCTTTCATCGAAGAGGCTGTCTATATTGGCGACGACCAACTTGAGGCGCTCTGCAACATCAAGTCCCGCGAGGAATTGATCGGCGACATCGTGGCATTGCTGCAATCACCCGCCAAGCAGGTTATCTCTGCTTTGCAGTCGGGCGGCGGCAAACTGGCCGGTATCGTCAAAACGCTTTCGGAAAGAGAGTAAAAACAACAAACAAACAATTCAAACAAGTAAAAACAATTAAAAAAATAAAATTATGGCAGATTTGAAAGCATTTGCAGAACAATTAGTGAACTTGACCGTTAAGGAAGTTAACGAGTTAGCTCAAATTTTGAAAGACGAATACGGTATCGAACCCGCCGCCGCCGCAGTCGCCGTGGCCGCTGGTCCCGCCGCTGGTGGCGCTGCCGCCGCGGAAGAGAAAACCGAGTTCGACGTCATCCTGAAAGCCGCCGGCGGCCAGAAGCTGCAGGTTGTGAAACTGGTGAAGGAACTCACCAGCCTTGGCCTGAAGGAAGCTAAGGAACTCGTTGACGGTGCCCCCAAGGCCGTCAAGGAAGGCATCTCCAAAGAGGAGGCCGAGTCCCTCAAGAAATCTCTTGAAGAGGCCGGTGCCGAGGTTGAGATTAAATAGTTTCACCCTAACCCCCAAGCAAAAGAACAACGCTTCCACCACGCGTGGAAGCCTTGTTCTTATTGCTTTTTTATAATACCTGCTGATTGGTATTTTGCTAATGCGTTAATAATCAGTAATTTCGTCAAAATTAAAACAAACAGCCTTGTCAACTACAACAAACAACAGAATTAGTTTCGCGACCACGAGACCCGTCGATTTCCCGGACTTCCTGGATATCCAGCTGAAATCTTTCCAGGAGTTCTTCCAGATAGACACGGACCCCGAATCGCGCAAGAATGAGGGCTTGTATCGGGCTTTCGCCGAGAATTTCCCGATTACCGACGCAAGAAACTGCTTCGTCCTGGAGTTCATGGACTATTACATCGATTTTCCGCGCTACTCGATGGACGAATGCCTCGAAAGAGGATTGACATACAGTGTTCCACTGAAAGCCAAGTTGCAGCTGAAATGCAACGACGAGGAGCACGAGGGCTTCGAAGAAGCTCGCGTGCAGGAGGTCTACCTGGGTATGATCCCCTACATGACCCCGAGCGGCACGTTCATCATCAACGGCGCGGAACGCGTCGTGGTGTCCCAACTGCACCGCTCACCGGGCGTGTTCTTCGGATTCTCGTACCACTCCAACGGTACGCCGCTCTACTCCGCCCGTATCATCCCCTTCAAGGGCTCGTGGATGGAGTTCACCACCGACATCAACAACGTGCTGTACGCCTACATCGACCGTAAGAAAAAACTCCCGGTCACCACGCTGCTGCGCGCTATCGGCTATGAGACCGATAAGGACATCCTCAGCATCTTCGACATTGCCGAGGAAGTGAAGGCCTCCAAAGCCAACCTCAAAAAGTATGTCGGTCAGAAACTCGCGGCCGCCGTCACCAAGACGTGGTACGAGGACTTTGTAGATGACGAGACCGGTGAGGTGGTCAACATCGAGCGTACTGAGGTGCTCATCGATCGTGAGACCATCTTCGAGAAAGATCACATCAACATGGTGGCCGACGCCAACATCAAGACCGTCCTCTTCCACAAGCAGGACGAGAAACAGGTCGACTACTCCGTGATCTTCAACACGTTGCAGAAAGACCCCACCAACTCGGGCAAACAAGCTATCGAGTACATTTACATGCAGCTCAAGAGCACGCAGGCTCCCGATGAGGAGACCGCCCGCGCCACCCTCGACAAGCTGTTCTTCTCCGAGAAACGTTACGACCTCGGAGAGGTGGGCCGCTACCGCATCAACAAAAAATTGAACCTTGACATCCCGATGGAAACCGGCGTGTTGACGAATGAGGACATCATCTCCATCATTCGCTACCTGGTCGAACTCATCAACTCCAAAACGGAGGTGGACGATATCGACCACTTGAGCAACCGTCGTGTCCGTACCGTCGGCGAACAATTATACAACCAGTTCAGCCTTGGCCTGAACCGCATGGCCCGCACCATCCGTGAGAAGATGAACGTGCGCGACCACGAGTCCTTCTATCCGCAGGACCTCATCAATGCCAAGACCCTCTCGTCCGTGGTGAACTCGTTCTTCGGCACCAACCAGCTGTCACAGTTCATGGACCAGACCAACCCGCTGTCCGAAATTACGCACAAGCGCAGAATCTCGGCCTTGGGTCCTGGCGGTCTGTCTCGTGAGCGCGCCGGCTTCGAGGTCCGTGATGTCCACTACACGCACTACGGCCGTCTGTGTACCATTGAAACCCCTGAAGGACCGAACATCGGTCTGATCTCCTCCCTCTGCGTTTTCGCCCGCATCAACGAGCTCGGCTTCATCGAGACGCCGTACCGTCGGGTGGACAACGGCCGGGTGCGCTTCGACGAGGAGCCCATCTTCCTGACCGCTGAAGAGGAGGATAACAAACGTATCGCCCAGGCCAACACGCCGATGGACGAGAACGGCCTGCTGGGCGAGAAAGTGAAAGCCCGCCGTCTGGCCGACTACCCGATTCTGCCGCGCGAGGAGATCGACTTGATTGACATTGCGCCGAACCAGATCGCCTCTATCGCCGCCTCCCTGATTCCGTTCCTCGAGAACGACGACGCTAACCGTGCGTTGATGGGATCCAACATGATGAGGCAGGCCGTGCCGTTGCTTCGTCCCGAAGCCCCCATCGTGGGCACGGGTCTTGAGCACCGCGTGGCCGTTGACTCCCGCGTCGTGCTGCTCGCCGAGGGCACTGGTGTGGTGAAGTCCGTTGACGCCCAACATATCGAGATTGCCTACGAACGCACCGACACCGAGAATCTCATCAGCTTCGACTCCAATGTGAAGAACTATCAGCTGCTGAAGTTCCGCCGCACGAACCAAAACTCCTGCTTCAACCAACGTCCTATCGTCGTGAAGGGGCAGAAGGTGAAGAAAGGCGACGTGCTGACCGAAGGCTACGCTACCGAGAACGGCGAACTCGCCCTCGGACGCAACCTGATGGTGGCCTTCATGCCTTGGAAGGGCTACAACTTCGAGGATGCTGTCGTGATTTCCGAAAAGGCGGTCACCGACGACTTGTATACATCTATCCATATCGAATCCTTCACCCTCGAGGTGCGCGACACCAAGCGCGGCCAGGAGGTGCTGACCAACGATATCCCGAATGTCTCCACCGAGACGACCAAGGACCTGAACGAGGACGGTTTGATCCGCGTGGGTGCCGAGGTCAAGGAGGGCGACATCCTCATCGGTAAGATCACGCCGAAGGGCGAGTCCTATCCGACTCCTGAGGAGAAACTGCTCCGTGCCATCTTCGGTGACAAGGCCGGCGATGTGAAGGACGCCTCCCTCAAGGCGCCTCCAGCCATGCGCGGCGTGGTCATCGGCGCGAAATCCATGTCCCGCCTTATCAAAGACCGCAAGTCCAAGGCGAAAGACAAGGACATCGAGGAAGAAATCAAGGCGAAATATCAGGGCGAGCTCGACAGCCTGAAGGAAGTCCTGGTGGGCAAGCTTTACAAGGTGCTGGAAGGCAAGGTCGCGCACGTGATTTGCGCCGACACCAAAGAGCCTATCGTCCAAAAGGGTTCCAAGTTCTCCCAGAAGTTGCTGAACACGATCGACTACAAGAATGTCTCTGTGTCGAAGTGGACGAACGACACCCGTGTGAACGGGATGGTCGCCCAGATTATCCGCAACTATCTGGTGAAGGTCCGCGATGTCGAGTCGCGCCGCACGCGTGAGATTTTCGACGCCACCATCGGCACCGAGCTGCCGTCCGGTATCGTGCAAATGGCCAAGGTCTATGTCGCCAACAAGCGCAAACTGCGTGTGGGTGACAAGATGGCCGGTCGTCACGGTAACAAGGGTTGCGTGGCCAAGATCGTGCGCCAGGAGGACCTCCCGTTCCTCGCCGACGGCCGTCCCGTCGATGTGGTGCTGAACCCGCTGGGCGTGCCTTCCCGTATGAACCTCGGTCAGATCTACGAAACGATTCTGGCTTGGGCGGGCAAGAATACCGGCGTGAAGTACGCTACCCCGATTTTCGACGGTGCCTCTCTCGACCAGATCAACGAGATCCTGCGTAACGCCGGACTGCCTGAGAACGGCAGCACCCAGCTTTACGACGGCGAGACCGGCGAGCCCTTCCACCAGAAGGCGACCGTGGGTTACATCTACTACCTCAAGCTGCACCACATGGTTGATGACAAGATGCACGCCCGTTCCATCGGACCGTACTCCCTCATCACCCAGCAGCCTCTCGGCGGTAAAGCCCAGTTCGGTGGCCAGCGTTTCGGTGAGATGGAGGTGTGGGCCATCGAGGCCTACGGCGCTTCCAACGTGCTGCAAGAAATCCTGACCGTGAAGTCCGACGACGTGGTCGGCAGAGCCAAGGCTTACGAGGCCATCGTGAAGGGCGACAACATGCCGGTGTCCGGCATCCCCGAGTCCTTCAACGTGTTGGTCAACGAGTTGCGCGGCCTGTGCTTGGATATTAAGTTTGAATAAGAATTAAACAGCTGAAAGAAATGGCTCTCAGAAAAGATAACAATACCCGCAAGGAGTTTCATAAAATAACCATCAGTCTGGCATCGCCCGAGACGATTCTGGAGCAGTCGCACGGCGAAGTGCTCAAGCCGGAGACCATCAACTACCGGACGTTGAAGCCTGAACGCGACGGCCTGTTCTGCGAGAAGATCTTCGGACCGATGAAGGACTGGGAGTGCCACTGCGGCAAGTACAAGAGAATCCGTTACAAAGGCGTCATCTGCGACCGCTGCGGTGTGGAAGTCACCGAGCGCAAAGTGCGTCGTGAGCGTATGGGCCACATCCAACTGGTGGTGCCCGTTGCCCACATCTGGTTCTTCAAGTCGCTGCCCAACAAGATCGGCGCTCTGCTCGGACTGGCCACCAAAGAGGTGGAAGCCGTGGTCTATTATGAGAAATTCATCGTGATCCAAGGCGGCATCCTCGAGAGTGACGAGATCAAGAAGGGCAAGCTGCTGAACGAGGAGGAGTATTTCGAATTGGTCGAGAAACTGCCGGCCGACAACCGTCTGCTGGAAGACAGCGACCCCAACAAGTTCATCGCCAAGATGGGTGCCGAGGCTCTCTATGACCTGCTCTGCAAAGTCGACCTCGATGCCGAGTCCTACGAGTTGCGTGACCGCGCCAACCGCGAGACCTCCCAGCAGCGTAAGAAAGACCTGCTGAAACGTCTGCACGTCTTCGAGGCGTTCCGCGACAGCCGCAAACGCGCCGACAACCGTCCCGAGCGCATGATCGTGAAGACCGTGCCCGTGATTCCGCCGGAGCTCCGCCCGTTGGTCCCGCTGGATGGCGGCCGTTTCGCCACCTCCGACCTCAACGACCTCTACCGCCGCGTGATTATCCGCAACAACCGTCTGAAACGGCTGATGGAAATCAAGGCCCCCGATGTCATCATGCGCAACGAGAAGCGAATGCTGCAGGAAGCTGTGGACTCCCTGTTCGACAACTCCAAGAAGTCCAGCTCTGTGCGGACCGACTCCAACCGCGCGTTGAAGTCCCTCTCCGACAGCTTGAAGGGTAAGCAAGGCCGCTTCCGTCAGAACCTGCTCGGTAAGCGTGTTGACTACTCTGGCCGTTCCGTCATCGTCGTCGGTCCCGACTTGCACCTGAACGAGTGCGGTCTGCCGAAAGATATGGCTGCCGAGCTGTTCAAACCGTTCGTCATCCGCAAGATCCTCGAAAGAGGCATCGTGAAGACGGTGAAATCCGCCAAGAAGATCGTCGACCGCAAGGATCCGGTGGTGTGGGAGATCCTGGAAAACATCCTGAAGGGTCACCCCGTCCTGCTGAACCGTGCTCCTACGCTGCACCGTCTGGGTATCCAGGCGTTCCAGCCGCGCTTGGTCGAAGGCAAGGCCATCCGTCTGCACCCGTTGTGCTGTACGGCTTTCAACGCCGACTTCGACGGTGACCAGATGGCTGTGCACGTCCCGCTGGGCAATGCCGCCATCATGGAGGCCCAAATGCTGATGATGGCCTCTCACAACATCCTCAACCCGGCCAACGGTGCGCCTGTCACCGTCCCGTCTCAGGACATGGTCCTTGGTCTGTACTACATCACCAAGGAACTGCCCTCCACGCCCGACCACAAGGTTCCCGGCGAAGGTGGCATCTTCTACGGCCCCGAAGAGGTGATGATTGCCTATAACGAGAAGAAAATCCATCTGAATGCCAAAATCAAATGCCGCGTCGATATTGACGGGCAGGGTACCCAAAAGATCGTCGACACGACTGTGGGCCGTGTGATGTTCAACCAAGTGGTGCCGAAAGATTACGGCTACATCAATATGTTGCTGACCAAGAAAGCGTTGCGCGACATCATCGGCGACGTGCTCATCAAGTGTGGCAACAAGTCTTGTACACAATTCCTCGACGACATCATGAGCCTCGGTTATCGTATGGCTTACGAGGGCGGTATGTCGTTCAATCTGGGCGACGTGATCGTGCCTTCCGCAAAGCCGCAGCTGATTGCGGAAGCCAATGCGCAGGTCGATGAAATCACCATGAACTACAACATGGGCTTCATCACCAACACCGAGCGTTACAACCAGGTGATTGACGTCTGGTCGCAGTGCAACGCGCGCCTCTCCAAGATTCTGATGAAGGAGATTGAGGAGGATCGCCAGGGCTTCAACCCGGTGCACATGATGCGCGACTCCGGTGCTCGTGGTTCTGCTGAGCAGATCCGTCAGCTGTCCGGTATGCGTGGTCTGATGGCCAAGCCCAGTAAAGCGGGCTCATCCGGCGGCGAGATTATCGAGAACCCCATTCTGTCGAACTTCAAGGAAGGTCTGTCGGTGCAGGAGTACTTCATCTCCACGCACGGTGCCCGTAAGGGTCTGGCCGATACCGCTCTGAAGACCGCTGACGCTGGTTACCTGACCCGTCGTCTGGTCGATGTTTCCCACGACGTCATTATCAACGAAGTGGACTGCGGAACGCTGCGCGGCATGACCGTCAGCGCGCTGAAGAACAACGAGGAAGTGGTGGAGACGCTCTACGACCGTCTGCTGGGCCGTGTGACCCTGCACGATGTCTATCATCCCCAAACCGGCGAGCTGATTATCAAAGCCGGTGAGGAACTGACGGAGAAGTATTGCCAAATCATCGAGGATTCGCCCATCGAGGAGGTGGAAATCCGTTCCGTCCCGACTTGCGAGTCGAAACACGGTATCTGCCAGAAATGCTACGGCCGTAACTTGGCCACCGGCAAGATGGTGCAGATCGGCGAGGCCGTCGGCGTGATTGCCGCCCAGTCCATCGGTGAGCCTGGTACTCAGCTGACCCTGCGTACGTTCCACGTCGGTGGTGTGGCCGGTAACGTGGCCGCCAACAGCAGCATCATCGCCACCTACGACGGTGTGCTGAGCATCGACGAGCTCCGCGCTCTGGAGAAAACCGACGATACCGGTAAGTTCTACTACAAGGTGATCGGTCGTACCGCTGAAATCAAGATCATCGACGTGAAGACCGGCGTGGCTCTCTCATCCGCTAACGTGCCTTACGGTTCGAACCTCTATTTCAAGCATGGCGACACCATCAAGAAGGGCGACCTGATCGCCGATTGGGATCCGTTCAACGCCGTGATTCTGTCCGACGTGGCCGGTAGAGTGCAGTTCAACGACATCATCGAGGGCGTGACCTACCGTGTGGAGACCGACGAGCAGACCAACATCCACGACAAGGTGATCATCGAGAGCCGTCTCAAGACGAAGAACCCGAGCCTCAACATTGTGGATGAGGACGGCGACATCATCAAGAGCTTCGACGTTCCCGTGGGTGCCCGTCTGGCCGTGGAAGAGGGTCAGGTCATCGATTCCGGTGAAATCCTGGTCAAGATTCTGCGTTCCTTCGGTAAGTCCGGCGATATCACGGGCGGTCTGCCGCGCGTGACCGAACTGTTCGAGGCTCGTAACCCCAGCGATCCCGCCGTGGTCTCCGAAATCGACGGTGTGGTCTCCTTCGAGAAGAAGCTGAAACGCGGTAACCGTGTGGTGAAAATCACCCCGCGTGTCGATTCCGGCGAAGGTGCCAAGACCTATCTCATCCCGACGTCCAAACAGATTTTGGCTCAGGAGAACGACTTCGTGAAGGCCGGTACGCCGCTGTCCGAAGGCTCCCTAACCCCTGTGGACATCCTGAACATCAAGGGTGCGCAGAAGGTGCAAGAGTACATCATCAACGAAATCCAGGAGGTGTATCGTCTGCAAGGTGTGAAGATCAACGACAAGCACTTTGAGGTCATTGTCCGCCAGATGATGCGCAAGATGGAAATCGAGGATCCGGGCGACACCAAGTTCCTGCAGGGCGAACTCATCAACAAGATCGACTTCCAGGAGGAGAACGACCAGATCTGGGACAAGAAAGTTGTGGAAGACGCCGGCGATTCCGATACGGTGCGCAAGGGCCAGATCATCTCGGCCAAGAAGCTCCGCGACGTGAACTCGTTGCTTAAGCGTAAGGATATGCGCTTAGTGGTGACCCGCGACGCGCGTCCTGCCACCGGTAAACCGATTCTGCAAGGTATCACCCGCGCTTCTCTGCAGACCCACAGCTTCATCTCTGCCGCATCCTTCCAGGAGACGACGAAGGTGCTGACCGAGGCCGCCATCAATGCCAAATCCGACAGCCTGATCGGTATGAAGGAGAACGTCATTGTCGGCCAGAAGATCCCGGCAGGTACGGGTATCCGCGCCTACCAGAACATCGAGGTCGGTTCCAAGGAAGAGTACGAATCACTGATGGCTTCGAAGGAGGAGGAATAACAATTAGCAATTAGTAACTGGTAATTAGTAACTTGAAAATGGCTGAAAATAATAAAAACGAACAAAAAATGGATTTGAGTATCAGTGAGGAAGTTGCCCAGGGCGTATATTCGAACTTGGCCATTCTTTCCCATTCTGAGAACGAATTCTTCGTGGATTTCGCCTCCATGTCGCCGGGCATTCCGAAGGCCATTGTGCGCTCTCGCGTGATCATGACCCCCGTGAACGCCAAGCGTTTGCTTCGGGCATTGCAGGAGAATGTCTCCAAATACGAGGAGCAATTCGGAGTAATCCAGGACCGTCCGAACCAGATGCCTCCGTTTATGAGCGGCGGCGGTCTGGCATAAACAGACTACGTTCAAGCTTTTTTATAAATTTTGCAACGGTCGGGGGAGTTTCTCCCGGCCGTTTTCATTGTTAGCCAATCGCAAAAAAAATGTACTTTTGCAGATTCAAAACCAAGACGATATGTACACCGCAAAATCCGCCGCGGCGCAAGGCGGCAAAAACCATAAATCTTTCGGAGAATCCTTCCCGAGATGGGCAAAGATCTTCTGGAAAGTCTACTTTATCCTCTTCGGGCTGGTGTGCCTGATGTTCCTGCTCATCTCCCTGGGCTGGATGGGCTACATGCCCTCGTTTGCGGAGTTGGAGAACCCTGACTCCAACTTGGCCACGGAGGTCATCTCTTCCGATGGCCAGCTTCTCGGCACCTACTACCGCGAGAACCGCTCCAACTGCAAGTACGCGGATCTCTCCGACGAGCTCAAGGATGCGCTAATCGCCACCGAAGATTCCCGCTTCTACAACCACTCCGGCGTCGATGTCAAGGCGCTTTTCCGTGTGGCGGTCGGTGTGGCTACCTTCCACCGCAAGGGCGGCGGCAGTACCATCACGCAGCAGTTGGCCAAGAACCTTTTCCCCCGCGACCCCAACGCCGGCAAAATCAAGATTGTGTTCACGAAGTTCAAAGAGTGGGTGGTTGCCACCAAGCTCGAACGCGCCTATTCGAAGGATGAGATTCTCGCTATGTACTTCAACACTGTCGATTTCGGCAACAATGCCGTCGGTATCAAGAGCGCGGCCCGCACCTACTTCGACAAGGAACCCGCCGACATCAACACCGAGGAGGCCGCCCTGCTCGTCGGTATGCTGAAGGCCCCCTCCAAGTACAGCCCCCGCCGTCATCCGCAGGCCTCCCTCGACCGCCGCAACACGGTTCTGGGACAGATGAAGAAGTACGGCTATCTCACCGACAGTCAGTTCGACTCCATCAAGCAGATCCCGATCGACATGAGCCATTTCAAGTCGCAAGCCCACACCGCCGGTATCGCGACCTACTTCCGCGAATACCTGCGCCTTGTGCTCAAGGACTGGTGCGACAAGAACCCCAAGAGCGACGGCTCCCGTTACGACCTCTACTGCGACGGCCTGAAGATCTACACCACCATCGATTCCCGTATGCAGAAACACGCGGAAGACGCCGTTAAAGAGCATGTCTGTGACTATCTGCAGCCATTGTTCTTCAACCACATAAAAGGGGCTAAAAACGCGCCTTTCGTGAATCTGAGCGACGAGCAGACCCACAACATCCTGTGGCGTGCCGTGAAACAGAGCGAACGCTATGAGCAGATGAAAGACGCCGGCAAGTCCGACGCCGAAATCGAGGCGGCCTTCAACAAGAAGGTGAACATGACGGTGTACAACTACAAGGGCATGATCGACACGGTGATGACCCCGATGGACTCCATCCGCTACTACAAGTCGTTCCTGCAGTGCGGACTGATGTGCGTGGAGGCCGCGACGGGGCACGTGAAGGCCTACGTGGGTGGTACCAACTATGAATATTTCCAGTTCGACCATGTGAAGCTGTCGAGACGGCAGGTCGGTTCGACATTCAAACCGTACGTCTATACCGTGGCGATGCAGAGCGGCGACTTCGACCCTTGCACGATGGTGCCGAATGTGCCGGTGACCATCGAGACCGCCAGCGGCCCGTGGACTCCGCATAACTCTGGCGGCTACAAGGAGGGACAGATGATGCCGTTGCGCGAAGCTCTGGCACACTCGCTCAACCAGGTCTCCGCCTACCTGATGAAACGCTACGGTCCCAATGCCGTCATCGACCTCGTGCGCAATATGGGCATGACCTCGGACATCCCTGCCGTGCCTTCCATCTGCCTGGGAGCGTGCGAATTGACGCTCTACGAGCAGGTGGGCGCCATCAACTGCTTCCCCAACCAAGGCGTCTATGTTGAGCCCATCTTCATCACGCATATCTGCGACAAAGAGGGCAACGTCATCTACACGAAGGTGCCGAAGACCAACGAAGCCATGGACCAGATCACCGCGTTCAAGACCGTGCGGTTGATGCAAGGCGTGGTGGATTACGGTACCGGCGGCCGTCTGCGCAGCCAGTACGGTATCTCGTTCCCGTTGGCGGGCAAAACGGGCACCACCGACAACCAGTCCGACGGCTGGTTCGTGGGCTACACCCCGTTGTTGACCTGCGGCGTCTGGGTGGGTTGCGAAGACCGTGCCGCGCACTTCCGCAGCACCGCCCTCGGACAGGGCGCCCGCACCGCTATGCCCGTGTTCGGCCTCTTCATCAGCAAGGTCTATGCCGACCCGAATCTGCCCTATTTGGCCGTTGTCACCGGCGAGAACAAGAGCTCCAAGAACGGCTATAGCTTCACCATCCCGAGTGCGTACATCGGTGACCCGTCGGGTTGCAACGAGACGAAGCGGGATTCCATTATGAAGTTGGATTTCGATTAAAGTCCCTGCCACCGGTACATCACCACGGCTGCGGCCACGGCGGCGTTGAGCGACTCCGCAGCGCAGCTCTCGGCGGCGGGAATCGTGATGCGGTGGGTGACTGTCTGCGCCACCTCCGCGGATATGCCGTTCGACTCGTTGCCGATAACGACAATATCCCTCTTTTGGAACTGAAATTCGTTGATGCTCACTCCGTTAAGGAATGTGCCGAGGATGCGTCGGTCGCCTGCCTTTTGGAGGAAGGGGACGAGCTCGCATCGGTGTACGCGAATATGCGCGAAAGAGCCCATCGTGGCTTGGATGACCTTCGGGTTGTAGAATTCCACGCAGTCGGGTGAGCAGACGATGTGGCGGATGCCGAACCAGTCGGCGGTGCGCACGATAGTGCCGAAGTTGCCGGGATCGGAGATGTGGTCGAGGACGAGCAGGGGCTCGCTGTCGGGAACGTCCTGCACTTCAGAACGTTGCATCGCAATGGCGAGCAGCTCCGGCGGGGTCTGCATCGTGCTGATGCGCGACATCTCGTCAGTGGTGACGAGGGTGGGGGAGAGGTTCGCTAACCACGCGGCATTGTCCGCCACGGCGTTTTCGGTGGCGAAAATCTCCTCTACGAGAAAGTCGGAACGGCTCAGCATCTCCACACTTTTGTAACCCTCTACCAAAAACAGCCCGCTCTCGTCGCGGAACTTTTTGGTGTGGAGTTTGCGGATTCGGGATATTGTATTCTTACTAACCATTGTTGTGGATTATTCACACCCAGGGCTCACTACCGCTCACCCGGGGTTGACATACGATGCCCTTCCAGGGCTTTCAAGGAAGCAGTTTAATATATTTGGTGCATTTCGGCATCAACTGCTAACTACTAACTACTAACTGCTAACTCTAACTACAAACTGCCTTCGAATTCCCGGATCAGCTGTTTGTACTCCTCGCGGATGGGGATGGACTGGTGGGTGGTGCGGTCGAAGCCCGCGAGGACACTGAAGCAGGTGGTCTTCACGGTGTTGGTCTTCGTGTCGCGGAGTTGTTGGACCATTTTCAGGCTTTTGTGCCCGATTTCGACAATTTTGGACTCACATACGAGCCGGTCGTGGAACTCCACGGGGGCGGCAAAGTCAAGCTCTATATGCACCAAAACCAAGTCAATGGTGGTCCAATCAACCTGGTTTTGCAGTACTTGTTCCAAATAAAAACTCCGTCCAAGATCGAAGTAATGGCATTGGATGCCGTTATTGACATGGACGAAGGGGTCTAAATCGCTCATCCGCACCTGTACGGGCACGGAGACGCGGAAGGATAACGCTTCCGTCAGCGGTTTAGAGGGCATTGATTTTCTTCATCAAACCGGACTTGAGGTTGGCGGCTTTGTTCTTGTGGATCATGCCTCTCTTAGCCAGCTTGTCGATCATGGCGGTCATGGCGGGCAGATTCTGGGTGGCCTCGCCCTTTTCGCTGATGGCGCGGATGTCGCGCAACGCGTTGCGCATGGTCTTGGAGTAGTAGCGGTTAGCTAATCTTTTTCTCTCGTTTGCTCTGATTCTCTTTAATGATGACTTGTGGTTTGCCATTATTTCTTACTGTTTTTGAATATTTTACGTTCTAATTTTTCGGGCTGCAAAAATAGGATTTTTTCGCACATAATCAACCCGATGTGAAAATATTTTTTCAACACTGTGCGACAGGGTTATGAACAGGCCTTGTCAGGGTTCCATTCCTGCTTGAATGGGACGCCCAAAGCGCTGAGGCCACTGGCGCGCAGCAGATGCTTGGGCGCGTCGTCCAACCATATCACCCGGACGCCATTGCCGCTGCTCCCTAAAATCAACCCGCCTTCCGCTTGCCAACTTACGAGGGTAACCCCCTCGTCGTCAATGCGGTAGAGTTGCGGATTTTGGTCGTCGCGCTGCAGCCCGAAAGTGCTCTTCAGCTCGGGGTAGAAGAATTCCTGCATCTTCTGCTGGATGAAGTAGTAGTGTTCGTTGAGCCTGCCGTCCTTCTCCTGATGCGGGGCGTGGCCGCAGCCTTCGAGCGGGTACAGCTTGTTGCGCACGTGCACGGAGTCGAGGTAGCGGTGGATGGACTGCGACCCGTACATCTTGTCGAACATCTTTTCGCCGATGTTGCTCTTCAACCCCGAGAACGGGAACCCCTGGTCGAAGGGGACAACTTTGTCGTCGGTGCCGTGGAAGGAGACGATGGGCACGTGTCTGCCGTCAAGCTCGTGCAGGTCATAGACGGCCCCCCACATGTTGGCCATGGCCTTGATTTTCACCTTGTCGCGGTATTCGTTGCAGGCGGTGTGCAGCGACCCGCACTTCTTCACCAGCTTGTTTTTGGCCACGAACGGCGGACAGTTGCTGTTGTCCATGAACGCGGTCCCCAAGGCGGTGATGGAGCCCGCGCTGGTCCCTGCCAGGAAGATGTGCTCGGGGTCGATGCGGTACTCCTCGGCGTGCGCCACCAGGTATCGGAGGGCGGCGTGCGCGTCCTGGACGGCCTGGTAGCCGCATTGCTGGATGGAGTTCTTGGAAATCGCGAACCCCAAACGGTAGTTGACGGAGGCCACCGCGTAGCCGCTCTTCGCGAAATGCTCGCACCACTCCCGCATGTTACGGTTGCCCTTGTCGCCGAAAAAGAACGCCCCGCCGTGCAGCAGCACGAACAGCGGGTGCAGCAGCGCGCTGTCGTCGGGAACGTACAGGTCTAAGTGCAGATCCAGTTTCTTGGTGGCCATCGTCTTCGGCAACAGCTTGAAAATCATCCTGACGTAGTTGGTGTCGTCCTCCATGGGATAGCTGGTCCAATACCCTTTCGCTTTCCCGTACAGGATGTCCGACGTTTTCGTGAAGGTGTATTGCGGCTCGCGGTAACGGGTGGACTTGGCTTCGCGGAAGGCCGGCGCCCGGTAGTGCTCGAAGGCGAGCTGGTACTGACGGCCTTCATCGCCGAGGGTGGTGATGGAGCCGAGAATCGCGGTCGAGTCGGCGGAGATGGAGAAGGTCACCGGGCTGTCGATGGCGCCGGCGACGAGTCGGTAGCCGTCGTCTGTGCGTAGAAGTTTGAAACGTTCGGGGTGAGCGTTGCTCTCCAGCGTGTCGATGCGGTAGTATTTCCCGCTCACCATGCTCTTGTTGGCCTTCTCGATGCTCAAGACGTAGGTGTTGCCGTCTATTTTGCCCAGGAAGTACCCCTTCACGCGGGAGAAGGAGAAGTTGACGTGCTCCAAGTCGTCCACAAATTCCGCTTCCGAGGATTCTGCCACCATCTCTTGTGGCGTTCCCCCTTTGTCGTTCTTTTTGTGTTTGCACGATTCAGGAACAAAGAGCAGGCATCCCGTCAACAGGACGATGTACAGGACGGACAGCCATCTCCTCCAAAAAGTGGATATGTCGGAATGTATTACCATATCTGCAAAAGAGAATGCAAAAATACGTTTTTTTTACAATGTGAAGTACGGAATAAAAAGCAGGATTCATCGCCCAGCGACGCATCTCCAATCCAAGGATGTATGGCGAACTGGAAAGTGGTCCCACAAGGGCTCGAACCTTGGACCCGCTGATTATGAGTCAGCTGCTCTAACCAACTGAGCTATGGGACCCGGCAGCGTCGCTGTCAAAATTTCAGGCGGCAAAAATACATTTTTTTTTGACATCTTCTGTAATGTTTTTGCGGTGGCGCGACATGAAAAAGTCTCAAGTCTTACTTCTCACGCCTAAAAATTGTATCTTTGCCGCCGTAACTTCAATGAAGAAAGGATAATGAACGAAAGGAGAGAGGATTATCGCGAAACAGCTGTCCTGATTGCCGTCTCCACCCCGGAAGTGGCGGAGGCCAAGACGATGGAATACCTTAACGAGCTGGCCTTCTTGGTGGAGACCGCCGGTGGGCAGTGCGTGAAGATGTTCACCCAGAACCTGGCGCATCCGGACTCGCGCACCTATTTCGGCAGCGGCAAGATTCGCGAGGTGGCCGACTATGTTCAGGAGAACGACATAGACATGGTGGTGGTGGATGACGAGCTTCCACCGTCACAGCAGCGTAATATCGAGGCATTGATGCACTGCAAGGTGATGGACCGCACGCATCTCATCCTCGACATTTTCGCCAAGCATGCGCAGACCGCCCACGCCAAGACGCAGGTGGAGCTCGCGCAGTACAAGTACCTGCTCCCGCGCCTCACCGGCATGTGGACGCACCTCGAGAAGCAGCGCGGCGGTATCGGTATGCGCGGCCCTGGCGAGAAGGAAATCGAAACAGACCGTCGTATTATCCGTGACCGTATCTCGCTGTTGGAGAAACGGTTGAGGGAAATCGACAAGCAGAAGAAGACCCAACGTGGGCACCGTGAACAGTTCGTGCGCGTCGCGTTGGTGGGCTACACAAACGTCGGGAAGTCAACCATCATGAACCTGCTGAGCAATTCCGACGTGCTCGTGGAGAACAAGCTCTTCGCCACCCTCGACACCACCGTCCGCAAGGTGGTCTTCCAGAACCTCCCGTTCTTGCTCTCGGATACCGTCGGCTTTATCCGCAAGCTGCCCCACGGCCTTGTGGAGTCCTTCAAATCGACCCTCGATGAGGTTCGCGAGACACATCTGCTGCTGCACGTTGTGGACATCAGCCACCCCGACTTCGAGGAGCAAATCCAGACGGTGCAGAAAACACTGGACGAAATCGACTGTGGCGGCAAGCCTACCGTCATTATTTTCAACAAGATAGATCAGTATTCTTGGGTGGAGAAGGCCGAAGATGACCTCACCCCCAAGACCAAAGAGAATGTGACGTTGGAGGAGCTGAAAGCCACTTGGATGTCGAAGTTAGGCCCCAAGACGCTGTTCATCTCCGCCAAAACCAAGGAGAATGTTGCCGAGATGCGGGATTTCCTCTATGAGGAGATCAAGAAGTTGCATATCCAGATCTACCCGTATAACAATTTCCTCTATTAGTTCCTGGCATTGTCGGGTCAATTGACAATCGCGACTTCGCTCGTGCCGTGGCTCACGGGACGCACCTCGATTTTGGTCGGGATTTTGTCGGCGAGGACATCCAAATGGCTGATAATGCCGATGTTGCAGTGCACGATGTGGTGTAACTGCTGGAGGGTGCTCGTCACGGTGTCGCACAAGCCGCTGTCCAACTGACTGATTCCCTCGTCGATGAAGAGGAAGTCGGAGCTGAATCCCTGCATGGCGAGGTTGGAGAGACCGAGCGCGAGGGCGATGGAGATGATGAAGCTTTCGCCGCCGGAGACCATCTCCACGGGGCGTGGCGCATCTCCCAAGTACTTGTCTTTCACCAAGATCATCAGCTCGCGACCTGCACCGGTGAGCTCGTAGCGGTCGGAGAGCATCGACAGGAAGTAGTTGGTCTGGTCGAGAAGGCGCTGCAGGATGAAGCTCTGCGCGATGCGGCGGAAGACCTTGCCGTTGCTGTCGCCGAAGACGTTGTTGAGCCGCTCCCACTGCCGTACCTGCCGCTGCAGCTCGTCGAGTTTCTTCAACGTGTCGGCGTACTTCTGTTTGTTGTTGGCATCCTGCTGCAGAATCTGCTGGATTTGCCCGATTAGCTGCTGCTTTCCCGTTTTGTCGTGCTCGTTCTCCACGATTTGCTGTTCGATAGTGGCCAGCACTTCCCCTTCGGCCATTTCGGGCTTCGCGAGTTGGTGCTGCTCCAGTTTCTCGATGGCTTGCTGCAGCCTTCCTTCCGTGTTCTGAACTTTCTGCCGTAGGGTTGCCAGCGCCTCGCGTTCCTTCGCGATGGCGTCTGCGGGGGTGTCCGCCAACTGCGCCAACACCTCCAACGCTATGTCGGGATGTTGCGCGTGGAACGCCTGCAACTGGCCGTCTCGCTGAGCGATTCCCTCGGCCGTGTCCCGTTGCTTTTGCGACAGCACAGCACACTTGTCCGTCAGCGTCATCCACTTGTCGAGGAGTTTCTCGCACGCTTTCCCCTTCGTCGCCGCTGGCCAAGCGTACAGCGCCGACGCCTTCCGCTCATACTCCCGTACCTGCTCAAGCTCCCGATTCTGCTGTGCGCACAGCTCCCTTTTCTGCCGTGAGCGCTCCTGTGTGTTGGCGTAATTGCTCGCTTCGTTCGTCAGGTCGTTCGCCGTCTGCAGGGGATTTTTTTCCCAAGCAGGGTAGGGGATGGCCAGAAATCCCGAAAGCTCCGCAACCAACCCTTCGACTTTTGCCTTCGACTCCGATAGCTGAATCAGCAGCGATTCGTTCTCCGTTTTGATGGAATTGAGCTTGAGGTCGGTCTTATGCTGCAGATTGGAGAGCTGGGTGGCGGTCTCTTTCAATTGGTCGAGCTCGTTGTTGGCTTTGGTCAGCGCTTTGTTTAGCGCAGTGGCCTCCTTGATGGCCTTCTCGGTCTCGGATAATGCCGTGACGGTATCAGTACGCTGCTTCTCGATTTGGTCGAGGATGGTCTCATTCACGGTGATGCCCAACGTCCCGCAGGTGGCGGTCAGCTCGGCGAGCTTCTGCCGCTTCCCGTCGGATTTGCGCTGAAGATCGGTCTGCCGGGCGTTAAGATTTCCGTCGGCTTGGGCGCGTGCCGATGCGGTTGCATTCATCGTTTTTTGGGTGCTTTCGGTCGCCTTTTTAGCTTCTTCGAGCTGCTTTTTCAGCACGGCGACACTCTGTTCCACGGCCTCGTTGGTGAGCAGCTTTTCGACAATCTGCCCGCAGATGGGACACGGCTCGCCGACGTGCAGATCCGCGCGCATCTGCTTGGCGAAGTCACGCACGCTCTTGGCCGAAGCGTCGTAACACTGTTGTGCCACCGTCTGCGCCGCCTCCGCCTTTGCGAGTTGCTCCTGCTCCTGCGTCAGCTTTGCCGTCAGCTCCTCCAAGTCCCGCTTGCCGGCTTCGACCTCCTCTTTCAACTTCCTGAGCTCCTCCTGTCGGTTTTTTATATCCAATACAGAGGATTTCACGTTGTTGAGAGCGGTTATGCGGTCGTTCTGTTGCACCCGGAGCGTGGTGAGCTTTTCGAGGTCGTATTGTCCCGACTGTTTCTTGAGCTCCTCCACCTGTGCCTTTTTCCCTTCGATGGAAGCCGTGTTTTGGGCGAGATCTTGCTTGTTTTGGGCTGCTTTCTGCTGGATTTCGGCCGACAGCTTCTCGTTCTCCCCCGTTTTCCGCTGGTTTTTGGTCATCTCCTCGTTCAGCTGGTGTAGCTGCTTCAGTTTCTCGGCGAGGGTCTGGGCTTGGGTGAAGGTGGCCTCCTTGTGGGCCTGCGCGATCAACTGAGCATCCAATGACTCCAGCTCTTTTACGGTGTTGGCAGACTGTTCTTCGAGATACCGGTTGCCCGCGGTAACTTCTTGAAACAAAGTTTGGTACTGTAGCTCTTCCCGTTTCATTGCGGTAACATTCTGTTGCAACTGACGTCGTTCGAGGAAGGTTCGGCGTTCGTTTTCGGTCTGCTCCCATTGTTGGATGAACTGCTCGCGTTGGGTGTTCTTCTCGGAAACACTCTCTTCCCGCGCCTTCTGCAACTCGGTCTCTGTCGTGGTTTTGTCCTTCTGCAATTCCGTCAATCGCTTGAACCAGTGGGATTTTGCCTGCAACGCTTGGTTGACATTGTTCAGATTGTCCACTTCGGCTTCCACCTGCGCGATCTGCTGTTGATGTGCTGCGATCTGATCATCGGTGAGCCTTGATACCTTTTCGTTGTCGCGCATCATTTGCTCATACTCCTTGCTGATGCTGCTGTATTTCTGATAGATGCGTTGTCCGATGGCGGAATAGACGCTCGTGTCGGTCAGCTTCTCCAATATCTCGGCTTTGGCATCCTGGCTGCTCTTCATGAACTTGGTGAACTCGCCCTGCGCGAGAAGCGTGGTGCGGCAGAACTGGTCATAGTTCAGCCCGGTCACCGTCTCGATGTGAAGGCGGATGTCGTCTTTCCTTTCCCAACGACCGTTCTCGGAGCTCAACAACCACTCGATCTCCTTGAGGTTTCCGTTCTTGTTGATGGCGAACGAGGTTCGTGCGTTGTAGGTAACGCTGTCGTTGCCAACGAATTGCAGCTCGCACCAGCCCTCTCTCGTGCCGCGTCTCAGATACTGCCGCAGGTCGTTGATGGCGATTCCCTTCGACTTGTCGCTGAACTGGAACTCGGGGTCGATGTACTGGTTCTCCCTTTTTTCGGCAATGCTTTGCAGTCGCGGCGTCTTGCAGAACAGGGCCATGCAGATGGCGTCGAGGAGGGTACTCTTGCCCGACCCCGACGGCCCCCATATCATGAAGATGTGCTGGCTTTCGGGCATCAAGTGCTCGAAGTCAACAACCGCCTCCGCAATGGAGTTGATGTTTCGTATCTCTAAGCGTTTGAATTTCATTGTTTGGGTTGGTTGATCTGTGAATAGTGAATAGTGATTAGTGAATGGTGAATGGTGATTAGTTGTCTCTCTTGTAGCAATGTGATTTCTGGCTACAGTACAATAAAAACGTCGCGAGGAAATTCCCTTTCTATTTTAGAAGGGGTGCCCGAAGGGTGGGGTAGTAATATGAGCGACGTAATTCCTTGTAAAAAATCAAAGCGTCTCTTCCTCCCTGACTTCCTGTATCACAGCATGTAACATCTCCTTCAAGGTGTCGTCCATCTCCGTTTGGAGGGTGGTGGTGAAGTATTGCTCGGCGATGTCGAAGGGGTCGCGGGCACGGAACTCCGTCAGGTTGAAGTCGGGGCGTTCCAATGGTTCCTTACCGTTGGCGGCCGGGCGAGTGATCTTGTAGTCGCAATACCGCAGACCGTTTCCGCGGTCGAGGAGGGCACGGATGCGGTTTTCCGTGTCGGCGGGCAGCCTTTCCGCAGATAGAATGTTGACCTGCACGTAGCCCGGCGTTTCCGGAAGTTGCGTTTCCAAGCAATCGAGCGCTTCGTCTAACGGCTTCGCGGTGGCGGGAATCTGGTGGAAACGCAGCAGCGGCTCGATCTCGAGTGCCTCAATGACGGGGGCGTCACCGTGCCGCTCAAGGGTCACCATCGTGACGGAATGCGGGAACTGCTCTTTGAAGTTGAGCTGCACGGGACTGCCGCAGTAACGGGCCTTGCCGTTGGCGAGCGTCTGCGGCGTGTGGATGTGCCCGAGGGCGAAGTAGTCGTAGTCATCCGCTATGTCGTTGAGGTTCATGCTGTTGATGCCGCCGACAATGTCCCGTCCGTTGAATGTGGTGGCCTCGTGGGCGGTGAAGACGGCGTTTCCGATAGTGGTGTGCCCCATCAAGACGACGGGCAGGTTCTCCGTGTTTCGCCGACGAATCTCTTCCAACACGATGTTGTACAGGTCGTTTTGGTAATCAGGGAGGTAAGGGATAGCGGCAATCCAGCCCTTGCCGGGGATTTCGAGGATGTGCTTGTCGAGAACGTAATGGTCGTCGAGGATTTCGGCAGCCCCCACAAACCAGGTGCTCACGCGCCGCCATACGCCTGCCATGCTCTCGACGCGCGAGCTGCTGTCGTGGTTGCCGGCGGTGAGAATCAACGGCATCTCCGGGGCTAAGTCGCAGATTCGGAGCAGGTTGTCGCCCAGAAACCGCATCGTGTTGTTGCCGGGCGTGTTGCGGTCGTAGAGGTCGCCGCTGACGATGAGCGCGTCAGGCCGCTCCCGTTCGATGATGCGGCACAGCTGGTCGAAGAAGTGCTGGTGCTCTTCCTGCCTGTCGTAGTGGAAGTTGAGCGTCTGCCCGATGTGCCAGTCGGAGGTGTGGAGGATTTTCATGACAGTTTGGATTCGTGAATCATAAGGGTACACATTTTTATCGGTATTACAAAACAGGGACGCTGTCTCTGCGTCCCCGTTTTGTATTTGCGGAATAGGGGTCGTTATTTCCGGATTACCGGCATCGTCACTACACCTTTGTCGGTGAACACCTTGGCGAAGTAGGTGCCTGTGGCCAGCGTGCCGACGGAGATTTCCGCCACAGCGCCGTTCACGTCAACGGCATCCACCATCTGACCGTAGGCATTGTACAGCTCCACTTTCTCGATGTTGAAGCTTTCGCCCTCCACGCCGATGAAGACGCGGTTGGTGGCGGGGTTCGGCCACACGCTGACATTGTCGCGCAGCACGTAATCCTCGATGCCGTCCGGATCGTAGTCATAGACGGCAATCTCGCTGTTCACCATCCCCTCTTTCATAGCGACGGCTTTCAGGATATACTGGTTGTGGACGGGCAGCGGAACATCGTCGGTGAACTGTAGGGAGGTCTCGTCGGGGGTGCTGCCGTCTTGCGTGTAGTAGATGCTCGCACCTTCCGTGGCGCAGGTCAGCCGCATGAAGTAGAACTCGCCGGCGCGGTAGAGATAGTACTCGGGGGTGGCCACGGTGTCCATTACCACCACGGAGTGGATGTCGATGTCGTCGTTGCCGCGCGGGAAGATCTGGTAGCCGTGGCTGGTGGAGTAGCTCACGAAACCGGTCACGTCGGCGAGGTCACCGGCGGCGATTTCCGTGGTCAGGGTGTTGAAGCGGTTATAGATGGCCATCGTGTCTCCGTTCTGCACGAACTCCGTGGCGCTGATGAACTCCACATTGCTGAGGTGTACCAACTTGGCCTCATAGACATCGGTATATTGGGCTTTGATGTTGGTGACGGTGGCGTCGGTGGGGGTCACGGTCACGGGCGTGCCGGTGGCCGCGAGGGCGTTGTGCGTCGGAAGCATCTCCACCATACCTTGGTAAACCGTGTATTTGCCGAAGATGCCGCCTTCAATGACGTCGCCTTCGTTGTATTGGGTGGTGATGACCGGCGTGTTGTAGTCGTAAATGAGCATCGCGCCCGTGTTGTCCTCCACGAACATGAAGCGGCCGCTGCGGAACACGAAGGTCACGTCGCTCATGATCTGGCGCTCTTCGTTAGTGGCGGCCTCCGCCTTGAACGCGGCGATGTTGGCCACCTGCACCGGGAAACTGATGGTGGTGCTCGCGGTCTCGCTCGCTATCCAGCCGGCCTTCCAGGCTTTGGCGGTGATGGTGGTGGTGGCGTTCACGGTGAACGGGGCGCTATAGACGGCGGCGCTTTCGGTCGGCACGGTGCCGTCGGTGGTGTAGCGGATTACCGCACCCTCGGTGGCGCAGGTGATGGTCACCGTTTGCGGCTCATAGTAGCTGGCGGTGGCGGGGGTGATGACCGGCGCGGTAACGGTGTCGGGGGCCTGCGGCTCGTTGACGGTGTAGGTGCCGGTGACCACAGCGCTGTTCTCCCAGCCGCTCTTCACGGCGAGGGCCTTCACGGTGTAGGTGCCGGGCGTGTTGAAGGTGACAGGAGCATTGTAAACGGCGGACGTGGCGGTCGGCTCGGTGCCGTCGGTGGTGTAGTGGATGGCGGCGTCGGCGACGGTGCAACTCATCGTCACGGTGACGAGGCTGTCCTCAACGGCGGTGGCGGGGGTGAGCACCGGCGTGGGCAGCTGCGCGGTGGCGGTCAGGGCGACCGTCGCGCTCAGCGTGTCGGAAACGGCGGTGATGGTGCCCGTGGCGGGCTCGGTGCCGTCGAAGGTGACCGTCACCACGGTGTTGCTGTTCGGGTTGGCGATGGTGGTCGGGCTGACGGTGAAGTGCGTATTGTCAACGGTCAGCGTGATGGGGTCGGTGAGGTGGGCGCCGCCGACGGTGAAGGTCTGCGAGAGCTGCGTGCTGGTGAAGGCCAGCGCATTGCCGGAGACGGTCAGCACGGGGTCGTAGACGATGGAATAGACGGCCGTGGCAGTCTCGCTGGCCTGCCAGTCGGTCTTGAAAGCTTTGGCCTTGACGGTGGTCGTGGCGGTCAGCGTGATCGGGGTGCTGTAGGCCGTGGAGGTCTCCGTGGGCTCGCTGCCGTCGGTGGTGTAGCGGACGACGGCGTTCTCGGTCGCGCAGCTGAGGCTGAAGGTCACGCTGTCGGCGTAGGTGCCGGCGACGGGGGAGAAGACGGGCGTCTCCACGGTCGGCGCGGTGATGGTGACATCGAGGGTGGTGACGTCGCTCGTCTGCCAGTAGGCCTTCACGGCGATGGCCTTGACGGTAGTCGTGGCCGTCACCTGGAACGGGGCGGTGTAGAGCGTGGAGGCTTCCGTCGGGGCGGTGCCGTCGGTGGTGTAGTGGATGGCAGCCTCGTTGCCGGCGGTCATCGTGACGGTGGCGTTGAAGTAGAAGGTGTTGTCGCCTTCGGCCTCGCTGCCGGCGGCGGTGATGACGGGCGCGTCAAGCACAGGCATGGTGACCGTGAAGGTGGTCGTCGCGCTCACGGCGGGGGTGAGGGCCGCGTTGTTCAGATCCACCAACGAGCAGGTGATGGTGTGCGTGCCGGCGGGCAGCGGCGACAGGGTGGCGGCGAGCAGCATACCGAGGCCGGCCTGGTCGAGATAGACGGGGTTGGTGAGCCCGATGGCGGTCAGCAGGGGCGTTTCCACCTTGAGATAGCCGTCGGTGCCGAGGATGAAGTTCTCGATGTTCACGCCGATGGGCAGCGTGTCAAGACTGCTGAAAGTGCTGCCATTGGCGGGGGCGGTGATGGTGAGCACGGGGGTAAGCATGGGAGCAGTGATGTCCTGATTGTAACGCGGATAGATCTGGATGGTGCCGTTGTGAATCGCGGCGAAACCCGTGATGTTCACCGTGGCGCCGGCCGCCAGCGTGGTGTCAATGCTGAAACGGTTGTATAACGTCAGCTCGTTCGTGCCTTGCGTGAAGGTGGTGCTCGAACCGCTGAAGCCGGTCGGGAAAGTGACGCCCTCGATGGTGACGAGCTGCGCGTCATAGTCGTCATAGTTCGCAATCAGGTCGCTGATGGTGACCACAACGGGTGCCACGCTTCCGGTGTTGGCGGTGGCGGCAGCCGTGTTCTGCGAGGCCGACATCTCAACCTGGTCGGCATAGACCGACCGCGTGCCCGTCAGTCCGCTGATCTGGTCACCCTCGTTGTAGGGGGTGGTGATGGTGCTGCCGTAGATCAGCAGGCCGGCAGAAGCGTCTTTCACGTAGGTGTAGGAACCCTGCCCGAACACGTAAGTCACGTTATTGCCAATGGTGAAAACCTGGCTGGTGGGGGCAGACGTCTGCGCCTTGAAGGCCGCGATATTGCTCACCGTGATGGGGAACGTGTAGGTGGCGGTGGCGGCGGGACTGTTGGTGTAACCCGCGGCTGTGGCGATGGCCTTCACCGTGGTGGTCTGATTCAACGAAATCGGCGTGGTGTAGAGCGTGGAAGACGTCGTCGGAACAGTTCCGTCGGTAGTGTAGTAGATGGAGGCGTTGGCCGTTTCGGAGGAGATGCTCACCGTCACCGGACTGGTATAGAAGCCTGGGGAAGGAGTGAAGGTCGGTGTTGCCGCCGTGTTGCCCGACGGACCGGAGGACTTGTAGAAAATCGTCATCGACACCACGCGAATCTGCTGGTTCCCATCCACATCGAACTTGAAGTAGTTGTAGTTGCTGCTGCCAAATGAGAGACCGTAGTCGGCGTATGACGTTGTCGTGACGGGGATGGAGCCCACCAAGGTCCAGGTGTTGCCGTCCACACTTCCGTAGATGTTGACATCATCGACTTTGTAGCCCATGTTAAAGGCCAAGCTGTCGATGTACAGGGGCAGCGCGTTGGTGTAGAAGAAGCCGTCGTGGGCGCTGCTGGAATAGACACGCAACTGTTGGGTGAAATGGCATTCGGTCGTGGTGACCGTGACGTCATTGTCCAGTACGTGGACCTCCTCCTGCGCATATTGTACGCCTGCAGGATAGTTGTTGAACGTGTAGGTGGTCTGGGCGAAGCCCGTCACCGCAAACAGCATCGCGCATAAGGTCACAATGCTGAAAAGAATAGCTTTTTTCTTCATATTTTTGTTGTTTAATTATTTGAAATCCAATTAATTATAGTTATAATCCAAAAGTCGGACTACAAGACGCAAATATACAAAAAATACGATGGAAGCCTGAATGAAGTCTTTTGGCAAGGTTCATTTATCCACGTTTTGAATATCCGGTTCCCCGTCCGAATCTGGGTGCAAAGATACAACAAGGATACCTGTGAAAGCAAGAAAGAAAGTTGGTTTAAACTTTCTTTCATCTTTCACCCTTGATAGTCAGTGGTTTACGAGGTGCAAAAAGAAAGAAAAAAGACAGAAATCAGGCAAAAAAGTGACTACAGCGTCGCTGTTCTTCCTATGCAGGGAGAGGGTTGCTTCGCTCCTTCTTCGCTGCTGGTTCGTTCATGAGCGATCCACCAACGAGCCATGTACGAGAGAAGAGCGAAGGAGCAAGGTGTTATTTCACGTTTTTCAGATCGCGGACGCGGAAGTTGTTCCATTTCGGCTCGATGCGCGGGTCGTAGCGGGTCTCGTCCAGCTGCGCACCGCTGCCGGTGAGGGCGTATTTCGTGATGAATTCCTCGATGACGTCGAATTCGTCGTTGTAGAATGCCGCCACCTGATGCCCGAGTCCCGTGTAGCGGCGGATCTGGTAGGTGTACCCCTTTTTCTTGAACTGTTTCGCGATGGAGCTCGACCCGAAGAGACCGATGTTGGCGAACTGTGTCTTGTTATAGACGACCAGCTTGTCGTCGGTGCCGTGACAGAAGAGGGTGGGCGCGGGCGCGTGGTTCTTGTACTTGGGCACCCCGTGGGTGGAGAAGATGGCGCCGGCGTAGGCGAGCACGCCCGCAATCCGGAAGCTTTGGGGCAGGATGTCGCTGTTGAGGTATCCGTTGCACATCGCGTAGTCGGCCTGCAACGCCGCGATGGCCCCCGCGCTGCTGCCCATCACGAAGATTTTGGCGCAGTCGATGGTGAACTTCTCCGTCTGACGGAGGTTGCGGACGGTATAGTCGAGCGCGGAGATCACGTCCTCCGCCGCCATGTCGATGGCCTTGTGAAAGTTCTTGACGGCCAAGAGCGGTGCGAACTCCTTCTGTCCGCGCATGCCCAACCGGTAGTCGATGGCGATGACCACGTAGCCCTGCTCGGTGAAGTGCCGCCACACTTGCTGTATCTGGCTGTCGTCGCGCTTCCCGCCGATGAACCCGCCCCCGAACACGAACATCAGGCACGACTGCTGTTCGTTCTGCACCTCAGGCACATAGACGTCCATATACAGCTTCGAGGTGTCTTTCTCGGCGTAAAGGTAGGTCTCTTTCGTCTGGCCGACGGCGCCGAATGCGGCAATAGCCAACGCGGTAATCAAGAATAATCGTTTCATTGCTTTATTGTGTGTTCGTTTGATCTTGAGTTTGTCCAATGGAAGACATCATCAACAGGGGAATCATGATCGCGAAGAAATCCACCCCGAAGCGACGGTCGAACAAGCATTCGAAGCAGCTGTTCAAAGCCAACAGAATGAACAGCGAGAGCAGGAGGATGTCACGGCGGCGGACAGATTCGGCCACCGGGACGAAATAGTAGAGCAGCAATAGGATGATGCCGGGGATGCCGTTCGTGAGCAACGCCTGCAGGTACTGGTTGTGGGCGTTGTAGTTGTGCTCGAAGTCGCGCAAGTAACCGTGCGAGCGGTACTTGTCACGCATCGCGTCGAAACAGTCGCCGGTGCCCGTGCCGAAGGGCAGGTTCTCGACCGCCGCCTCCCAACCCGCCTGCCAAAGGATAAGCCTTCTGTCGCTGGTCTTTTCGCCCGCACGGCCATCCTCCAACTTGTACTTCGGTTCCTTGAAACGGTTTATGGGCATGAAATCCGTGGTCATCAGCAATGTGAACAGGACTGCCATCGCTATGAAAATCAATAACATCCACTTCCACTCCGCCTTGCGCTTGTGCACCGCATAGACCGCTATCGGCAGATGGACGGCCACCAGGGTGATGATTCCCGCCCGTGAGTAGAGGAAGAACACCCCGACCAGCAGGATGGCCTCCACAAAATAGAGCAGGATTTTGGTTTTAATCTTGATGATATTGTGATTATCAATCAGATATGTCAAAATAATCAGGTAGGCAAAGGTGGTGTAGAGGGACACGTAGGTGGGGTGACGCAGGAACGAGAAGGTGGAGTAGTACAGGTACACGGTGTCGCCAGTCTGGTGAAACAGGTAGAGCCCGTGGGCGAAGAGCACGAGGATATGGGCCAGCACACTGGCGGAAAAGACGACGAGAAGAAGCTGTATGTGCCTCTTTGTCAGCAAGTCACGTGATATGGTGAGGATGACTACAGGGGCGATGAAAAACCAAAGGTAGCATTCCAAAGTCCGCCAGGCGTAGTTCATTTGTACGGAGTAGAAAAGGCCACTGATCGGGATGAGGCAGATGGCTAAGAGGAACAGTCCGTAGGGGATGCCGTCGTTGGCCTTGAAGTGGGCCCATTTCCCGCGCCAGTCGCCCTGGGCTGCCCAAAGGATGAGCAGCAGGATGCCGATGGGCCACATGAACCAGGTGGTGAACGGCAGCAGCGCCATGGTGAACAGCAGGACGATATACGTGGCGTTGAAGAGTGCGTTGTCGGTGCGCAGCGACTGGCAGTATGTACGGATTCTACTCATGGTCAAGCAGGTCGGGACGACGTTCGCGGGTTCGTGTAAGCTGTTGTTCCATACGCCATTCGTCAATCAGTTTCGGATTGCCGGAGAGCAGCACGTCGGGGACGCGGTGGCCGCGGAAGTCGGCGGGCCGGGTATAGACGGGAGCCGAGAGGAGCCCGTCTTGGAAAGAGTCCGACAGGGCGGAGGCACCGTCGCTGATCACGCCGGGGATCACCCGTGCGATGGCGTCGGTGATGGCCATGGCCGCAATCTCGCCGCCCGAGAGCACGTAGTCACCGATGCTCAGGTCGCCGGTCACGTAGAGCTCGCGCACGCGCTCGTCCACGCCCTTGTAGTGCCCGCACAGCAGGATGATGTTGTGCAACATCGACAACTCGTTGGCTTTCTGTTGGTTGAAGACCTCGCCGTCGGGTGCCATCAGGAAGATGCCGTCATAGTCGCGCTCGCTCTGCAGCTGTTCGATGCACCGCGCGATGGGCTCCACCATCATCACCATACCGGCACCGCCCCCGAACGGGTAGTCGTCGGCGCGGTGGTGCTTGTCGTACGTGTAGGCACGGATGTCGTGCACCTGGATCTCGAGATACCCCTTGTCCACGGCACGCTTCAGAATCGAGCTGCCGAACACCCCCGGGAACATCTCCGGGAAAAGGGTCAGGATGTCTATTCGCATCATGGTGATTGGTGATTGGTGATTGGTGACTGGTGATTTGTGATTTGTGATTTGTGACTTGTGACTTGTGACTTGTGACTTGTGATTTGTGATTTGTGACTTGTGACTTGTGACTTAGTGATTAAGGACCTTACCCCCTAAACTTTAACCCATAACCCATAAACCATACCCCTTAAACCATAACCCTTAACCCTTAAACCCTAATCCTTACCCCAGCTCCTCGATGGTCTTGCTGACCTCTTCTTCGGTTTTGGTGAGTTTGTCGCGGCAGATCTTCATGAGGACGGTGGCGCGTTTCATCTTCTCGGTCAGCTCATCGACGCTGACATTGTCGTTTTCCAACTGATCGACGATCTCTTTCAGCTCCTCAAAGGCGGCGGTGTATGTTAAGGTTTCTTTCATTATGACTTATGACTTATGATTTGTGACTTGTGATTTGTGACTTGTGATTTGTGACTTGTGATTTGTGATTTGTGACTTGTGATTTGTGATTTGAGACTGGTGGCGTTAGATGTTCTCGTCTTAGAATTGGACGCCGAGGCGGATGCCGGCGAAGTGGTAGAGGGCGTTCTGGACAGCATTGGTGGAGTAGGCTGAGAAATCCTGCTCGTCGGGTCTCGGGATGGTGTAGCGGATGTCGGTGTACTGGTTCTTGTAGCAGGCGGCGAGCACGAGCGACACCCTGTCGTTGACGTTGATGCGCAGTCCGAGGCCGGATTCGCCCATCGGACCGGTGGAGGTGCCGTGCACCACGCGGTCCATCTTCTCGGGCACCGACGAGACGTACCACTTGAAGGCGTAGCCTGCGTTGAGGTAGAAGATCGGCTCGAATTTGGTATCCGTGAAGTTGACGGTGAAGTTAAGGTAAATGGGGATGAAGGCCGTGTGCCTCCAGAATTCGAAACCCGCACCGAGACTCATCTGGAAGTATGGATTGAACTGGTAGCCAATCTGTTGGTCGATGGTGATGTCGAAGTTGCGGTTCTGCACGGTCTTCAGCTCCTCGCCGTTGTCGTTCTGCAGATGGAGTTCGCCCAACCCCGTGGCATAACCTACGGAGGTCATATAGACGAACTTGCGGTCGGGGGTCATGCGTCGTTGGGCGTACCCACTGACGCAGAACAGGGCAGCTATGAGGAAGATGAGTGTCTTTTTCATAACGTATTCGGTTGGTTGATATTTACTTGTGAGGATTTGAGCATTTCCCTTGCGGTGGCCACGGCCGACTCGGTACGGCTCTCGCCGCTCATCATGGTGGCAATCATCTGCTCCCGCTCGGGTATGTCCAACTCTTTGATATTCGTAAAGGTACGGTCTTCGGTTGATTCTTTGTAAACCAGCAGGTGCTGTCCGCCGCAGGCCGCAATCTGCGGGAGGTGCGTGATGGCGATGACCTGGTGCTTTACGGCCAGTTGGCGCATCATCTGCCCGACCTTCGAGGCTGTCTCGCCCGAGATGCCCGTGTCAATTTCGTCGAAGATGATGGTGGGCAGGTACATCGAGTCGGTGATGATGGACTTGAGGCAGAGCATGATGCGCGACATCTCGCCGCCGGATGCGATGCGGGCGATGTCGGCGAGGGCGACCCCTGCGTTGGCGCTGAACAGGAACGTGGCCGTGTCGTGGCCGGTCTCCCGCAGCTCCTCGCCCTCCTCGATGGTCACGGCGAAACGGCCTCCCGCCATCCCTAACTGATGCAGGCGCGCTTCCATGGCACGGACAAGCGCGGGCACAGCCGCCTTGCGCGATTCCGACAGCTGGACGGCCAGAGCCTGCGCCTCCTCTTCGAGACGGGTTACAGTCGTTTGGTATTCAGCAAGTTTCTCTTTTTCGTCGGTGTAGGTGGAGACTTCTTGTTGTAAATTTTGCAACAGCAAAATCAGTGCGGCGTTGTCCTCCACGTGGTATTTGTTCTGCAGTGAGAAGAGCAGGTCGAGACGTTCGTTCAGTTGGTCGGTGAGGGCAGGGTTCACCTCCACGGCGTCGTTCTTGCGCGACATCTCGTAGGAGAGATCCTGCGCCTCCGTCGTGAGTTCGTCAATGCGTCGGTTATAGTCGGCGTATTCGGCTCCGAGGCTCTCCAACGCCCGGCACTCCTGGCTCAGCGACTTCAGCATATATAATATGTTGTCGCCTTCCTGCTCCGAAAGGATGCGGGTGGCGTTGTAAAGATGCGACTTGATGGTCTCCGCGTGCGACAACTCTTGGATTTTCTGCTCTATCTCCGTCTGTTCGTCAGGTTGCAGTTGCGCTTTCTCCAGCTCCTCGATGGTGTAGAGATTATAGTCGTAGCGGAGGGCAGCCTCCTCGCAACGCTGTCTAAGCGTCTCGTATTCCGCTTTTTGAGTCTGCCATGCGTGCAATGCCCGCTGATAGTGCGACACCAGCTCCTGGTTCTGGGCGAACTGGTCGAGGAGCCGCAGGCGGAAGTTGGCGTTCTGGAGCATCAGGGTCTGGTGCTGCGAATGGATGTCCACCAGCAGGGAGGCGATGGCCTTGAGGGTGGCGAGGTTCACGGGTGTGTCGTTGATGAACGCCCGGGACTTGCCGTGCTCGTTGATTTCGCGGCGGATCAGGGTCTCGTCCTGATAGTCGAGGTCGTATTGTTGGAAAAGGGTTTGCAGGCCGAGGTGGCTCACGTCGAAGGTCGCCTCCACGATGCACTTGCGGGTTTTGTCGAAGAGCACGTCGGTGTCTGCACGGTTGCCGAGAATCAGCGACAGGGCGCCCATCAGGATGGACTTACCGGCACCGGTTTCGCCGGTGATGACGGTCAGGCCCTGGCGGAACGTGATTTCCAAAGACCTGATAATCGCATAGTTCTCTATTTGCAGGGAGGTCAGCATCGCGACTATTTGGATGCGGCGTTGATGGCGTCGTATGCGGAGGAGTTGGTCGGGTCGATCTGTTTCATGATGTTGATGACCTGGGTCTTCTCCGACGGCATACCCTCCTTGAAGATGTTGATGATTTCGTCCTTCTTGGTGTTCAGGATGATGCGGACGACGGCGAGGTTGGACTTCTGCGCGTTGACCTGTTGCAGGAGCTTGAGGCTCTCGAGGATGATGGCGCGGCCCGCGTCGGGGGTCTCGTACATCACATCCAGGCCGAGGCGGTGGTATTGGTAGTAGAAGTCATGGAGTTTGCTATACGTGCTGTTCGTGAAGTTCTCGGTGATCCAGTAGCGGTTGCTTTGGCCGCTCTCCGCCACGTTCCAGCCCACCTCTTTCTGGTTCAGGTTGACGATGTTTTGGCACTTGGAGAAGTAGGGTGAGCCGCCGTTCTGGGAGAACGAATCCAGCTCCACCGCGATGAAGAGGTTGAGGTAGTAGGCGATGAGGGAGGTGAGGTCCGACAGGTTGGTGCTTTCGTCGTACTCCAACGGGTCGCCGTCGGCGTAACGGAATTTCACCTTCTTGTCTTGGAAACTCAGCAGGGTGGTCTTGTAACTGGCCTTATACACAGGGCGTTGCAGCACCAATGTCGCCGTTCCCTCGTATTCGTCGCCCGACTCTTTGGTCAGGTTGATGGTGATGGAGCATTCGATGCGCTCGTTTTGTTTCAGGTTGTATTGGCACCATTTGCGGTCGTGAACGAACGTGTAGAGTTTCTGCCGCATTTCGTTGTAGCGCTGTTGGTTGCCGGAACTTGAAATCTGGTTGGCGTTGATGGACACCGAGCACTGGAAGTCCTGGGCGTTCAGCGACGAGAGCGCCACCAGCATAATGATGAAAAGTCCGATGATGCGTTTCATAGTTGACTATATTTTTTATTGTTGGATGTACATTTGGGCGGTTTGGAGTATTTCTTCGGCGATTTCCTGTTTGCTTTTGAGTTCGCTGGCGAATTCGCGGCCGTCTTTCGCGAAAATGGTCACCTGGTTGGTGGCGGTCCGGAATCCGGCACCGGCGGTTCGCAGGGAATTGAGAACGATGAGGTCGGCGTTTTTAGTATGTAGTTTTTTCTTGGCGTTCTCCACTTCGTTCTCGGTCTCCAAGGCGAAGCCGACAAGCAGCTGCCCGTCCCGCTTGGTCTTCCCGACGGAGGCCAGGATGTCTTTCGTGCGTACCAGCTCCACAGCCATGCCGGCCTGCTCCTTCTTGATTTTCTCGGGTGCGGGGTGCGCGGGCGTGTAGTCGGCCACGGCGGCAGACATGATGATGATGTCTTGCTGGTCGGCGATTTGCATGCACTGCTGGTACATCTCTTCGGCCGTCTTCACATCGATGCGGCGGATGTTGGGATGCCTTGCGGTGCAGTTGGAGGGACCGCTGACGATGGTGACGAGGGCGCCTTTGCGGGCGGCGGCCTCGGCCAGACAGAATCCCATCAAGCCGGAGGAGTGGTTGCCGATGAAGCGCACGGGGTCGATGGGCTCGTAGGTCGGGCCTGCGGTGATGAGCACGTGTTTGCCTGACAGCGAGCGGTCGCCGGAGAGTTCCTCGTCCACGCGCTCGAAGATGTCTTCGGGCTCCTGCATTCGTCCGCTGCCGGTGGTCCCGCAGGCCAGGAAGCCCTCGTCGGGGGCGAGGATGCGGCATCCGCGTTCGTGCAGCAGCCGGATATTGTCCTGAACAGCGGTGTTCTCGAACATGTTGCTGTTCATGGCGGGTGCGATGAACACGGGTTTCTTGACGGCGAGGAAGAGGGTGGAGAGTGCGTCGTCGGCGATGCCGTGCGCGAACTTGCCGATGATGTTGGCCGTGGCGGGCGCGACCACAAGGGCGTCAGCCCAGTCGGCCAGGGCGATGTGCTCGACCTCCATGGTACGGTTCGGGTCGAACATGTCGGTGTAGAGGCGGTTCTGCGACAGCGTCTCGATGGTCAGCGGGGTGACGAACTGCAGGGCGTTGCGCGTGGCGGTCACACGCACCTCGTAGCCGTTCTTCTTGAACAGCCGGATGAGGTGCATCGTTTTGTACGCCGCGATGCCGCCGGTGATGCCGATGACCACGTGTTTGCCCATAGCTTGCGGGTGCTTATTCGTCAACGTCTTTGAAGTAGATTTGACCCTCCTCGAACTCGTGCAGGGCGAGCTGCGTGGGCTTGGGGAGCTGCTCGTACATTCTCGACAGTTCGATCTGCTCGCGGTTCTCATAGACCTCTTCGCCGGAACGGTCTTGCGGAGCCTGGAGGTGCGAGTTCTCCTGGAACTCCTGCTTCAGCTCGGCGGCGATCTGGTCGGCGCGCTTCGACATGATCACGATGCTCTTGTAAAAGTTGCCCGTCTCCTTGTCGTATTGGCGGATGTCCTTGGTGTTGGCATAGAGGTCGATTTTCAGTTTCTTGTATTCTTGCGCTTTCATTAATAGGGATTTATTATGACTTGATTTTGTATTTTTCCAGTTGTTTGGTGACGTCCTGAGCGATTTTCTCCGTCTCTTTGGCGTACTTGCAGTCGGGGTAGTTGAGAAGCAGCCGTTGGCAGGCTTCGAGGCAATCCCTGAGGCGTTCGGGCTTCTTGCGCTCAGTGCTGCGCTTGGCGTATTCGTAGTTGTTGAGCACCAGGCAGTAAACGGCCTCGGGCATGAGCGGGGAGTAGGCGTACTCGTTGAAGAAGTTCTTGGCGGCGATCTGGCAAGCCTCGTAGTGGTCGGTGTTGTAGTAGAGCTTGACTATCTCGAGGTCTTTGCGGGCCAGCTTCAGGCGCAGGTCGTCGAGCATGATGTTGCACTCCTCCACGTGTTTGTTGTCGGGGTAGGCCGACAGGAAGGCCTTGATCTGCTCGATGGCGTAGTCGGTGTTGGTCTGGTCGAGGCTGTAGTCGGGGCTGGTCTTGTAAACGGCCTGGATGCAGCGGAAGAAGGCGTCCTCGGTGTGTTCGGAGTTGGGGTACCGGCGCACGTAGTCGCGGAAGTGGAGGGCGGCCATGTTGTAGTCGCCGTTCTGGTAGTAGGAGTCGGCGAAGAGGAAGAGGATGGTGTCGGCGCGGGGAGTGCCGAGCGACAGGGGGTAGAGCTCTTGGAAGAGGCCGGCGGCGGAGAGCCACTGGTGGTTGTTGTAGTAGTGCATGGCGCGCTCGTAGTTCTGGTCGAACGTCTCGAACGTGACCCGCTTGCTGGCCGCACGGCTGACCTTGGCCGGTTTTTTCGCGGCGGGGCGGGCGGTGTCCACTTTCGCCGCCGTTGTCGGCACAACGGTGTCCACCTCGCAGCGAAAGTCCGCGGCACAGACATCCACCGCAAAGGCTAACAGTATAACTATCAGTATGTTATATGTCTTCTTTGCCATTTTGAAAAAATCGGGCAAATATACTGTTTTTTTTGTATCTTTGCCACTTCTTTTTGATAAGACCATTTTGTATGTTTGACAGAATAAAGAATCATTTCCTCCGCAAGCACATAGAGGAGCGGAAATCCGACAAGACGAGGGCGGTTTGCGCCCTCGAGCGAGCCGCCACCGTCGGCATGCTCTGCGAGATCACCGACGAGGACTCCTACAAGGCCATTTTCCGCATCTTCACCCAGTTGCAGAACGCCGGCAAGGTGGTGCACCTCATCGGCTACATCGACGAGAAGTTCGTCCCCTTCTACTGTCTGCAACAACTCTCCGCCGACTACTTCTGCCAGAAACAGCTCACCTGGTGCGGCGAACCTAACGTGGTGCAGGTCACCGACTTCATTCAGCGCGACTTCGACATCCTGCTCGACTTCAACTACCGCTACCACGCGCCCGTGGAGTCCATCCTCGCCACCGCCAACTCGAAGTTCATCGTCGGCAGCTGCGCCGACTACCAGGACATCTACGACCTCTATATCCAGACGGAGAGCGGCAACTACGGCCAGTTCCTCTCCTCGACCTTCAACTACACCCAAAAGCTTTCCGGAAAATGAGACACGACCCGCATACCGCTTTCAAGGGGCTCGGCACGGCCCTGATTACCCCGTTCACCCCTGACGGGCAGATCGATTTCCCGAGGCTCTCACAGCTCGTCAACCGCATGATTGACAACGGGGTGGACTATCTGCTCGCCCTCGGCACCACCAGCGAATACCCCACGCTCGCCCCGGACGAGAAGGACGCGGTCCTGCGCTGCATCTTGGAGACCAACGCCGGCCGCCTGCCTGTGATGGTGGGCCTCGGCGGACCGAACACCCAGTTCATGATTTGCAAGCTCGAGCGCCTCGCCGCCTTCGAGGTCGATGCCATCCTCACCGTGACGCCCTACTACAACAAGCCGTCGCAGGCGGGTTTGGTGGCCCACTACAAGGCTTTCGCCGCCGCCACCGACATGCCGGTGTTCCTCTACAATGTGCCCGGCCGCACCTCCTGCAACCTGGAGTGCGAGACCACCCTGCGCATCGCCGAGGAGTGCCCCAACGTGGTGGGCATCAAGGAGGCCTCCGGCAAGATGAAGCAGATCCTCCAGCTCATCGCCAAACGGCGCGAGGGCTTCATGGTCATCTCCGGCGACGATTTGCTGACGCTGCCGCTTATGGCCTCCGGCGCCGACGGACTCATCTCCGTGATGTCCAACGCTTTCCCCGCGAAAGTCTCCGCAATGGTGCACCACATCATGGCGGGCCGCATGGACGAGGCACGCGCCATCCACCAACAGCTGGTGCCGCTCACCATCGACTGCTTCAAGGAGGGCAGCCCCGCCGGCGTGAAAGCCATCATGTTCGCCATGGGACTCATCGACAACGCCCTGCGACTGCCGCTCGTGCCCGTCTCCGACAAACTACAGGAGGAGATTGCCCTGCTGCTGTCCGATACCCCGAAAAGATAAATCATTCATCACTATAAATCTAAACATTATGGGAAAAATCAACGATCTGAAAGACCAGGCGCTTGCCACGCTAAGAGGCAAATGGGGCTCATTCATCGGCCTCACGTTCATCTTCATCCTGCTATATGGAATTGTCCAATTCCTGGCACAGTGCGGCACCATATTCCAAGGCAGCTCATTCACCACCTTGGCGGTGGTGTTCCTGATAATCGGGGCAATACTGGGTCTCCTTATGCTTCCCATGCAGTACGGCTATTACGTTGCCTATCTGAACTCCTCGCGGCAGGACTTGCCGGCGGACATCGGCGACCTGTTCTGCGGCTACAAGCGCTTCGGGCACGTCATCGGCACGTTGTTGCTGATGTCTATTGTCATCTGCGCCGTCGCATTACCCTGTATCATGGTAGCTGTCATGATGGGCATTGCCTTTGAAAAAAGCTCTGTCAGCTTCGCATGGCTGATCTGCCTGATGGTTCTGCTGATGATACCCGTCTTCATCTTCTCCCTCGCCTATTCGATGGTACCGTACCTGCTCCACGACGACAAGGAACTCTTTGCCGGTGATATTCTTCGCAAGAGCCGCATGATGATGCGCGGTCACAAATGGGAACTCTTCCTGCTGGAACTCAGCTTCATCGGCTGGATGCTGTTGGGTGTCTTGACCTTGTTCATCGGCTATTTGTGGCTGATCCCCTATATGCAGATGACTGTCACCAAATTCTACGAGCAACTCCGCGCGGAGTATGAGGGCATTGCTGACGAGGAGGATGATTCCGCCGAAGAGGAGACTGTGGCTGTCGATTGATCCTGTCCATTCCGAACCCTATTACCGTCAACGATGCCTTCCCAACTTTCACCCAAGATGAAGATGGCCGACGCCATCAACCAGCACCACAGTCTGCTGACCGTGCTTCCGCGCCTCGGCATCCCGCTCGGCTTCGGCGAGAGGAGTGTCGAGCAGCTCTGCGACGAGCACCGCGTGTCGCTCCCGCTGTTCTTGCTCATCGCCCGAGTCTATACCGAGGACTCCTACTACCCCTCCATCGACGAGCTGCGGCAGTGTCCCATGGCCGACATCCTGCAGTATCTGCTGCTTTCGCATCGCGACTACCTTGACCACAAGCTGCCCCACATCGAGCACCATCTCCACGCGCTGCTCGAACCGATGGACAGCAAGTACCGCACCCTCATCGCCAACTTCTACACCCAGTTCAAAAGCGACTTGGGGGAGCATTTCCGCTACGAGGAGGAGGTCATCTTCCCCTATCTGCGGCAGACCCTCCGCGACGGTGACGTGGCGAACCCGCAGAGGTGCACGTTCAATCTGCAGCACGACGACATTGAGGACACCCTCAACGACCTCACCAATCTGCTGCTCAAGTATATCCCTTCGGATGTCTCCTCCGATGAGCGCATCGATATGCTTCTCGACACGTATGCCCTTTCCCACGATATCGGGAAACATGCCATGATGGAGGACCGTATCTTGCTGCCGTATATCCAATTCCTTGAATCGCAGAGCCATGACTAAAGTCGCTATCGCCGAACCCTCGCCTATCCTGCGTGTCGGTCTCGCCCAGCTGTTGCGCGAGTTTCCCGACGTGGAGGTGGTGTTCTCCACCGACAATCTCGGCGCTCTGAACTCCCGGATCAACGCTCTTAAACCAGATATCCTGATTCTCAATCCGTTGCTCTTTGAGTATGCCCGCCGCGCAACCCTCCGTGCGGAGTTCGACCAGTTGCCCAACATGCGGCTCGTCGGGTTGGTCACCTCGTACATCGAAGCGCAGCATCAGAAGCAGTTTGCCGGAATCATCGAGCTGAATGACGACCCGCAACGGATAAAGTCCACCCTCAACCAAGTGGAGAACACGCTCCAATCCGATGATGACGAATCCGACACCGACCCCCTTTCCGACCGCGAGAAGGAGGTGCTCGTCTGTCTGTCCAAAGGACTCAAGAACAATGAGATAGCCGACACCCTCAACATCTCCGTGCACACCGTCATCACCCACCGCAAGAACATCGTCCGCAAGACCGGCATCAAGTCCGTCGCGGCATTGACGGTGTATGCGATACTGAACAATCTCATTGAGGAGAAAGACATTATCTAGTTAGCAGTTAGTAGTTAGTAGTTAGTAGTTAGTAGTTGGCTGTCCGTAACGGTTCAAAAAAAAGCTCTAACTCTATGGTAACTCTATAGTAACTCTATAGCAATTCTATAGCAACTCTATTACTCCGTCAACTCGGATCAGTCGCAAGACATGTCTTGTGTAAGTCTTGTTCAACGCTCGGTGCTGCGCGTTGCCGACACAGCGTTCACTGGCGAGAAGGAGGTTCCGCTTGACGCTGCGTGTCTCGCGGAATGACGTGCGCTGCCAGTGAGCGCAGCCGCGGTGGCGAACTCCCCACCGATGATCGATGTGTAATGCATGATGACGACACCGCCGGAAGTACCTGCGCAGGTCCGATGCAACCCACACCTTCGGGTAAACCACCATTGTTTGTTATGTGCCGTATTGAAAAAAATGTATTTTTGCCACGGAAGTGACGCTGTATGGTCACTTTAAAATCCCAGCACCACCGCACTTTTTGTCGGTGCTTTTTTGAACGAATATGAACATAAGAACCCTACTTTGGACCACCCTGCTGCTGTGCCTCGGCATGGCGGCGATGGCGCAGGAGAACGACCCCTACGCCGGCTACGACCGCGTGACCCTCTACGACAGCATGACCGTGCGCATGGAGGAGAACGGCCTCAGCCACTATGTCAACCATCAGCGCTACCGGATCTTGAGCGATGCCGGCGGACGCGACTACAACACCGTCATCGTCGATTACGACCCGCTGTCGGCCTACTGCGAGATCCGCGACGTGGTCGTCTATCGCCACGACGGTACCGAGGAACACCCCGACTTCATGGTCTGCGACTACCCCGCTCCGGCCCACATGATCTACTGGGGCGCACGGCAGAAGATGGTCGCCCTCGGCCGCCTCGAACCCGGCGATGAGGTGGAGTTCCTCACCTACAAGAAGGGCTTCACCTACGCGCTGCTGCAGGGCGACGACCCCGACGCGAAGTACATCCCGCCCATGCGCGGCCACTTCTACGACATCGTCCCCTTCTGGAACAGCCAACCCGTGCGGGAAAAAGTCTATCAGGTCAGTGTGCTGACCAGCAAGAACTTGCAGTACAAAATCTATAACGGAGGCGTGTCTGTGAAGACCGAGAAAGACGGCGACCGCACCCTTTTCACTTTCGAGAACAAGGACTATTTCCCGCTGAAAACCCCGCGCTACACGGTGGCGAGCAACGACATCGAGCCGAAAGTCATCGTGACCACGGCGAAAGACTGGGAGGCCAAGTCGATGTGGTTCTACGGCGTGAACGAGGATTTCGGCAGCTTCGAGGCCACGCCGGAAATCCAGCAGAAGGTCAATGAGCTGCTGAAGCCGGCGAAGACCGAGAACGACAGCTTGGACATCCTCACACACTGGGTGGCCGACAACGTGCGCTACTCCGGCATTTCGATGGGCGAGGGCGAGGGGTTCACGCTCCACAAGTGCGAGATGACCTTCCGCGACCGCTGCGGCGTCTGCAAAGACAAGGCCGGGATGCTCATCGGCATGTTGCGAGCGGCAGGCTTCAAGGCCTACGCGGCGATGACGATGGCCGGCGAGCGCATCGAGGACATCCCCGCCGACCAGTTCAACCACTGCATCACGGTGGTGCAGCGGCGCAACGGCAACTACCAGCTCCTCGACCCCACGTGGGTGCCGGGTGTGCGCGGCGAACTCTGGTCCAGCGCCGAGCAGCAGCAGAACTACCTGATGGGACTGCCCAAGGGGGCGAAGCTGGGACTCACGCCCGTCTCCGACCCGAAGAACCACTACGTCCGGATGACCGCCAACACGCAGGTCACCAAGAACGGCACGTTGAAGGGCACCGTCACCATCACCGCCGACCGCCAGAGCGACCGCACCGTGCGCGGCGTCTTCTACGGCTTCCGCACGGAGTGGCGGAGAAACGTGGAGGAACGTTTCTACCAGGAGTACCCCAACGCGAAGCTCAAGAGCGTGAAATACACCAGCGAGGACGACTACCTCAAGCAGCCCGTGAAGATTACCTACACGTTCGAGATTCCGGATTACGCGACGGTCACCGACGACGAGATCATCGTCACGCCGTTCCTCGCCAACGGGTTCTACACCTTCGCCATGCGCCACCTCTACTACGACACGCGGCTCGAAACCCGCGACTACCCCTTCACCGACCGCTGTTCGCGCTATGTCGCCATCACGGAGACGCTGAAGGTGCCGTCGGGCTACACGCGGGTGAGCACGCCCCAGTCGCAGCAGTTCGTCACGCCGGCCATCTCCTTCAAGGGCGGCTACACCGTCGGTTACAACATGGTGACCTTCACGGAGAACATCTCCCTCGGCAAGCGCGTCTATGAGGCCTCCGAATGGCCCTCCTTCCGCAAAGCCGTGCAGTGCCAGCGAGGGTACATGAGAGCGCCGGTGGTGTTCGTCAAGTAGTTAGCAGTTAGCAGTTAGCAGTTAGCAGTTTATGCCGAAAAAGCTCGTACATATTAAAACTTCGTGGTTAGTGTTCGTCGCGATCTTCTTGGTCGCGGGCGATTTGGCATACAGCTTCTACCAGCATTCCCAATATCCGATGGAAGGGGATATGGAGGAGTCGGTGTTGCCACGCGATTATCTGATCCCCCTCTACCAGGATCCCTTTGGTGTCAAGATGCTTGCCAATGGGGAGCCGCACGCCGCGCCCAACCGCTTTTTCTCCCATTATCTGTTGTACAAGACCTACCGGACAGTGCCTTTCGCCCTGCAAAAAGCCGTCGAGCCACTGACCAGTATCTATGTGACCAACGCAATCTGCAAGACCCTGATGCAGATAGCGTTGCTGCTCCTGTTGAGTGCGCTTGCCTGCGGAGGGTTCCGGTTCAAAGAGCCGCGGTTCTATCTTGCCATGCTGTTGTTCACACCCCTTTTCCAGACGTGCGGAGCCACGCGCAGCTTCGGGCTGATCGACCCCTCCCTGACGTATGCGTTTTTCTATGCCCTGCCGCTCATTTTCCTGATTTGTTGCCTCCTGCCGTTTGTCTATGAGGAGTTCTTCGACCGGAAACTCTTCCCCAACGCCGTGTTGCGCACCGTCTGGTATCTGCTCTTTCTGACCCTGACCTGTTTCTCGGGCGCCATCAACACGGCCATTGCGCTGGTGGCTATCTTAACGCTGCTGATACGTTTTACCGTGAATTTCTTCTCGGACAAGAGTCTTGCCAACAAGTCTTTGGGGGCGTTTCTCAAGGCCGTCCCGAAGCACTATTGGCTCTACTTGCTTCCCGTCGGGCTGTTGTCGCTCTATTCCCTTTGGTTGGGCACGTTCAACACCATGTGGGATTCCGTGTCGTTGACGCTGGCGGAACGTTACAGACTGCTTCCCAAAGGGTTTCTGTCGATGTTCAAAAACGGTCCCTTCGATATCTTTTTTGCGCTCACGGTGTTCAATTTCGCTGTGATACGGCTTAAGTTCCCGCAGAAGGGGCGTGCCGCCGTCCAACTCTTCCTGTGGATCAATGTGTTTGCGTTGATTTATATGTTGTTGCTTCCGTTCGGAGGGTATCGTCCTTACCGTCCGTACCTCATTCGCTACGACGTCATGATTGCCGTCAGTTTCCTGTACATCTTCTACCTCGTCTATTCCACGTTGTTCTTGCTGGAACATATTGCCCAAGAACGTGTCAAAATCCCGTATCTGATTGGATGTCTGGTGTTTATGGTGCTCTTTACGTTGATAGACCGGTTGCCGAAATGGGATAATGACCAGGAGATTGCGGCCATCCGTAAAATACAGGAATCGCCGGAAGTCCCCGTGGTCTTGACGGAACCGGCCACAGTGGTGTCGTGGGTGCCGGCGTATAGCGTCGAGGAGTCGCGGAACGCCTCCGAAGTGCTCTATATCTGGCATATCACGGAGACGGTGAAACCCTTTTATTGTGTGGCAGAGGGCGGGGAGTGATGGTCAATGGATAAGGATTAATTGAAAATTTAGAATATGAACAAGCGATATTTTTTAGTGATTTTGGCGGTTTGCATGATGGCGGCCGCTTTTGCCAAGGCTCCGGAAAAGGATGCCGTCTATAAGCTCGTGTCCAAGAGCTACACTTTGAACACCGACGGCTCAACCGAGTTCCGGAAGCGCACGGAGCTGCAGATCTTCACGCGGATGACCTTCGACCATTTCGGGGAGACGTTCATCACCTACAACCCTGATTTCCAGGAGCTCATCATCAACGAGGCCTACACCATCCGCAAGGACGGCAGCAAGGTGGAGACGCCCCAGAATGCCTTCAACCCGATGCTGCCGGAGGGATGCACGAAGTGCGAGCGGCTCAACGGCATCCGCACGATGGTGGTGACGCACACGGCGTTGGAATACGATGCCGTCATCGTCCTCGACTACACCATCCGCTCCAAGAACTTCTTCTTCCAGGAACTGCTGGAGAAGGTCGATTTGCAGGAGGAAGTGCCCGTGGAGAAGTACGTGGTCAGCGTGACCGCGCCCGACTACAAGCCCGCGAAATTTGTGTTGAACGGGAAGCTTTCCTACACGGAGAGCGAAAATTCCAACAAGAACATGAAAACAACCACGATGACCTTCGCCGACCTGCCGGCTCTCCCTACCGACGAGTATCTTTTCCCAGGCGATTACAAGGCGGTCACGTTTTACACAATGGATGAGCCGCATCATATCGTCGGCAAAATTGCCCAGCAAAATGCTATGCAGAAGTTTAGTGATCAAAAGATTACGGATTTCTTCCGCAGCCGTGTCAAGGAGGATATGACCGATATGGACAAGGTGCTGTCAGTCAGGGATTATATCCACGACAATATCCAAACCAACCATCTGGATGCCCGTGTGTTGAACTATATGTTCGCCTCTCCGCAGCAGGTGTGGGAGAGCAACTGCGCCTTGCCGATCGAGAAGAATATCCTGCTGGCGGGTGTGTTGCAGAGTTTGGGATACGATGCGCAATTTGTCTTCCTCACCGAAACGTTGACAAAAGATCCGACATCCATGGTCTATGTCAAAGTGGGTGAAATATACTATTACATTTCGGCAAATGAAGTCGAGGACTTGAGCCTCTATGTGCTCCACCCCAAGGCTTCATTCATCGGTTTGGACGATCAACAATGGGCTCAAGGGAAGATTGATATCAAGGTGGACGTGGTCGCCGATATCATCATCGATAAAGGAAACCTGAGCAACCCGCAGGTGGACGTGAAACGAAAGAATGTAGAATCCCCTCTGACGGAAACGCTGCGTCCACAGGAAATCGAAGTTGCGAAAGCGTCTGTGTCACAGATTAATAACAAGTACTACGAGCTGACCATCGACGACGGCAACTACGGCACGCAAGTCCGTTCGGTGAACATCCACAACGACCGGCAGTACGATGTGTGCACGGATGGAGCCGTCGAGAAATACGTCTACACGGTTAAGTTGCCCGCCAACGTCCGTGTCTTGACAAAACCCGTGCATAAGGAAATCACCGTCGAGAAGGCCAAACTGCTGATTGACGTGCAGATAGACGGTCAGACGGTGACCATCACCCGCCAACTCAACTTGCCATTCGATTGGGTTACAGCCAAGAGCGCAAAAGCGTTCAAGGCGATGATGGGAGAGTGGGAAGCCCCTGTGAAGGTGGTGATGGCCGTCAACTAAGCGGCACGTCAGCGTCACTTCCCACCATTATTCCATAGTCCTATTTATACGGACTGCGTGTTTGGACGGCTATAATACCTTCTTTTTCATATCTCCCACCGATATTTTCGGGTGGTGGTACTGGTGCGCTTTGGGCGTGGGTTTGCGGTTGAGTTCCACGGCCTGCTGCGGACAGAAGTGAACGCAAGCAAGACATTGTGTGCAGTTGTCGCCGCAGCGGGCTTTGCCGTCCGAGAGGGCGATGTTCCCTTGCGGGCACACGTCGGCGCAGATGCCGCAGCCCACGCAGAGGTCGGGGTTGACGGCAGGCGTGAGCATCGGCAGCGTGCGGCGTTGCATACCGGGACGGGTGCACAACGCGCCAATGGGGCCCCACCACGCGTAGTGCAGACTGTGCGTGCCGGCGGCAATCTCCTCGGTGATGCGCTCCAACCGATCGGCGTACTTCTCGAACTTCCAGACCTGCTTGTTGGGGTCGCGCCCGAAGCCGACGGCGCTGTTGTCGGGCACGCGGATTTTCTGACTGTACGCCAACGGCAACCCCTTGTCGGCCAGCAGTTTCTGAACCGTATGGATGGCGTTGCCGGCCTGCGCGCCGCAAGGGATGACGATGAAGACGTACGCCTCCTTGGGCAGCTGCAGTCGCGGCAGCAACTCGGTCACCGCCCGCGGTGCGTTGAACCAGTAGCTGGGATAGACCAGCCCGATGCGCCGCTCCCGCGACAAGTCCTGATGCACCGCCTGACTGAGCGGCATCACCGTTTCGTTGAGTTTCTCCGCGATGTGGCGGCTGATTGCCAGGCTGTTGCCCGTGCCTGAGAAGTAGAAGATCATAATCGAGTTATTTCAACATAGCCTCAACATCGGCCTCCATGTCCTCCGGCGTGGCCACGGGCGGGAAGCGCTTGACGATGCTGCCGTCTTTGGAGATAAGGAACTTGGTGAAATTCCAGCGCACGCCGCCTTCCTCGCGACCTTCGGATTTGCTCAGACCGTCCACAAGGGCCATCGTGGCCTTGTTCTTCAGCCCTTTCACTTCCTCGGTGGGCACGGTTTGTGTCAGATATTTGAAAATCGGGTGGGCATTCTCGCCGAAGACGTCGATCTTTTTCATCAGCGGGAAGGTGACGCCATGGTTGAGGCGGCAGAACTCCGCAATCTCCGCATCGGAGCCGGGCTCCTGGTGCTTGAACTGGTCGCACGGGAAACCGAGAATCACGAGACCTTGGTCTTTGTACTTCTTGTACAGTGCCTCCAGCCCGTCGTATTGCGGGGTGAAACCGCATTTGGAAGCGGTGTTGACAATCATGAGGACCTTGCCGCGATATTGCGCCATTTCCACCTCTTCGCCTTTGTTGTTCAGAGCCTTGAAATCATAAATAGTAGCCATTGTTTTGAATTTTTAAGTGATATTTGTTACTTATTCGAATCTTCTTTGGGCTTTGGGTTTGGCTGTTAGCTATTGGCTTTTGGATAGCGCCAACAGCCGACGGTGTTCACTCTTTCGCCTTCGCCATCCGCTTCCCTGCGTCGAAGGCCTTCTGCAGGTCCTCTTCCCAATGTTCCTCGCGGTATTTCCGCTTGGCCTCTTCGGAGAAACCGGCCAGCTCGTAGCGGTCGTAGTTCTTCACCTGGTAGGTGTTGTAGGCAATCAGCCGTTCGGGGTCTCCGAGTGCGGCGGAGATGCAATGCTCCATCGAGCCGTAGCCCTTGCTGTTGTTGCGGGCGGGCGTACCGTTCATGGTCTCCAACAGCACCACGGGCATCTTCTTGGGAGCTGTCATGCTGTAGTCGTTGTAGGAGAGCCACGGGAAAGCCAGCCGCTCCAAGAAGGTGCGCATCTGGCCGGTCACGTCGCCGAAGTAAATCGGGGAGCCGAGCACCAAGCCGTCGGCTTCGGCAATCTCCTCCAAAACAGGGGTCAAGGCATCCTTGAACTTGCAGATGTTCGAGGCTTTGCCTTTGAGCTTGCAGGCCATGCACGATATACATCCCTTGTAGTCAAGATCGTAGAGGCGGACAAGTTTCACTTCGGCACCACCTTCTTTGGCGCCGTTGGCGAAGGATTCCAACATGGTGGCGGTGTTCATATTACGGCGCGGACCGCCGTCAATAATCATTATTTTCTTCATATTATTCGGTGTTTCATTGTGAATCATTTCGTTTGCCGCAGCTATGGCGGGATTTTCCAGCAGGCTGGTCGCAGCCATTGCCGCCACCCCGAGGGCCGCTTTCTTCAAAAATTGGCGTCTGTCCATAGTTTTCTTTTGTGCCGCGCAACCGGCTTGTTTATTATTGTCGGGCTGACAAGACTTGACAAGAGTTGAACAAGAGTTAGACAAGAGTTGAACAAGAGTTGAACAAGAGTTGAACAAGAGTTGAACAAGAGTTGAACAAGAGTTAGAAGCGATTCATCAGACGGCTTTCGCCCCATTTGTACTGCGGGTACGCCTTCTTGAGGTCGTTGGCGGAACCCTCCACGCCGCTGCCTCCGCTGGTGGCGAACACGTTGAGCACCTTGCCGCTGAGGTCGTGGGCCTCGATGAAGGTGTTGACGATGGTGGGGGCGGTGTACCACCACACCGGGAAGCCGATCCACACGGTGTCGTAGTCAGCGATGTTCTCGCATTTGCCCTTGATGGCGGGACGCGAGCTCTTGTCTTGCATCTCCAATGTGGAGCGGGACTGCTTGTCGCGCCAGTCGAGGTCGGCGGCGGTGTAAGGCTGTTCAGGGGTGATTTCGTAAAGGTCGGCGTTGTACTCCTGGGCGAGTTTCTGTGCGGCTGCCTTGGTGGTGCCGGTGGCCGAGAAATAAACAATCAAAGTCTTTTTCATCTCTTTCTGATTGGTTTGTGAATTGTTTTGGTTGTCAGCGCTTTTGGGCGACTGTGCGCACGCGGCCATCATCAGGCAGCACGCAGCGACGATAAAGGTGATGTTTTTCATTTCTATCTTTTTTTTAAGCCCGCAAAGATACATCTTTTTCGTTATCACTTCGGCTCGTCGAAAGAATCCGCGAACCGCTTCAACGCCCCCTCGTCCAGTCGCTGCACCGTCCATTCGTCCATCGGGACGGCCCCGATGCTGCGATAGACTTTCAGAGCCGGCTCGTTCCAGTCGAGGCAGATCCACTCCATGCGGCCGCAGTGGCGCTCCACGGCGATCTTGGCCAGGTGCTTCAGCAGGGCTTTGCCGTAGCCGCGGCCCCGTTTCTCGGGAAGGATGAACAGGTCTTCGAGATAGAGTCCCTTGCGTCCCACGAAGGTGGAGAAGTTGTGGAAGAAGAGGGCGAAGCCGACTACCGCGTCGTCCTCCTCCGCGAAGACCACCTCGGCGGAACGCTCCACGAACAGGGAATGATAGACGGTGGCTTCGTCGGCCACCACCTCGTCGGCGCATTTCTCGTAAACGGCCAACTTTTTGATGAATTCCAGGACGAGACCCGCCTCTTCGGGCTTCGCCGGACGGATGCTGAAACTATGGCTCATATACTATCATTTTGTTATACATTTTACGATTGCCGCCCCTCCTCGCCTCGGAGAGGCGACACGCACGCAGTGCAGTTAACACCATACAAGCGAAGCGCAGTGTGGTGGTCGTAGCGAAGCGCAGTGTGGTGAAGGCACAAGCGCAGCGCAGTGTGGTGATCAAGCGCAGCGCAGTGTGGTGATCAAGCGCACCCTCCTCACGCCAACCGCTCCAGCAACTCAATGAGCACCCGCCAGATGTCGTGGATGGTCGAGAGCTCCACGCGCTCGCTGGTGGAGTGCGGCTCCACGATGCGCGGACCGATGCTGGCGATCTGGATGCCAGGGTAGTGCTGCACGAAGAAGCCCGCCTCCAGCACGAAGTGCATCGCCACCATACGGGGACGCCAGCCCAGCACGTCCTGGAACGTGTCGCTGACCCGCTGCAGGAACGGCGACTGCTGGTCCTCCTGCCACGCCGGGGCCGACATCACGACCTCGGAAACGGCACCGGTTTCGGCGAAGGTTGCGGCAATGGTCTTGCTCAACGCGGCCATATCGTCGTCAACGAAGCTGCGGGTGTGGGTCGAGACGAAAAGGTGGTCTTCTTCCGCCACGATGCGCCCCACATTGTTGGAGGTCTCCACCGTGCCGGGCATCGCCGCGCTCATCTTCACCACGCCCTGCGGCACCTTCTCCAAACTGCAGACCAACGCCGCGACAGTCTCTTTGGGGATGACCGTTTCCCGCTTCTCGCACGCCTCCATACTGCAGGTGATGCGCGGATCTGTGCCTTCATATTGTCTATGGAACGTCTGGTTGATGTTGTCCAACAACTCCTTTACAAACTCGGAGGCCCCGTTGTTTTCGGTCCAAATCACCATCTCGCCCGACGATGCGATCGAGGCGTTGGCTTCACCAATCTGGATGTCAGCAACTTCGATATTTTCTTCCTTGCGGATTACTTTCAGAATGATTTTAGTCTGCTCCACCGCGCTGCAGCGTCCCTTGTTAATATCGACGCCGGAGTGGCCGCCCAGTCCGCCGGCAATGCGGATGCGGTGCCACTGGCCAGCCTTGGGTGCTGGCAGGCGTTCCGCGGGGATGCGGTGGAACTGCAGGCAGGCGCCAGCGGCCCCGGTGGTGATGGTGTCGTAGTCCTCGGAGTCGAGGTTGATGACCTTGCGGCCTTTCAGGAAGTTCTTGCTGAGCTGCGAGGCCCCCGACATGCCGTCCTCCTCGTTGGTCGTGGTGATGACCTCCAGGGCGGGGTGCACGATGCGGTCGTCTTCGAGCACGGCGAGGGCCATCGACAGCCCGATGCCGTTGTCAGCGCCCAGTGAGGTGCCGCGGGCCTTCATCCAGCCGCCCTCCTCGTAGGCTTCGACGGGGTCGTTGAGCGGGTCGTTCATGCCCACGCAGACCATATCCATGTGGTTGAGTAGCACGATGGGCTCGGCCGCCTCGTGTCCTGGGCTTGCGGGCTTGCGGATCACCACGCAGTTCTCTTTGTCGCGCTCGTACTCCAGATGCAGCCGCTCGGCGAACTGGCAAAGGTAGTCGGCGATGCGTTCCTCGTGGTGCGAGGGGCGCGGAATCCGGTTCAGCTCGCGGAAGATGCTGAAAACGCGGTCGGTATTGATGTTGTGGGTTGTCATATTTTTTGGGGTAAATTATTTCAGATTCATCCCGTCCTTGAAGGCTTCGCCAACGCGCTGCGAGACAAGGTAGTAGCCATGTGTGTAGGGGTCGAAAGCGATGGCCTTCAGGGCGTCGAGCAGAACGGGCATCGGGAAAATGGCTTCGGTTGTTTTAATCGGTTGTTTCATAAGGGATTATATTATAACTTGTTATTATTTTAAATGCTCTATTGGAATTGAAATGCAAAAGTAGAAAATTTGCCAATCAAAAGCACGAAAAAGTTCCCTCCAAGGAAATAAATCATCGGAATTCTATAAAATCCAAAGAAATAATGGGTCGAAATCAGACAATATCCAAAGGAATCCCTTATTGACTGTTGCGGAATTCGGTGGGGGACATGCCCGTTTCGCGGCGGAAGTAGCGGCTGAAAATGGCTTGCTCGTCGAAGCCTAACAGGTTGGCGATAGCTTGCATGGAGAGATTTCTACGCATGAAAAGCAGCTTCTTGGCCTCCATGATGATTTTGGCGTGAATCCAGTGGGCTACGGTGTAGCCGGTCTCCTGCTTGATGACGGCACTGAAATGCTTCGTCGAGAGGTTGGCCTGCTTAGCATAGAAACCTACGTCGCGGTGTTCGCGGTAATGTTGCGCGAGGTCGTTGTGAAACTGGATGCTGACCCGCTTCTCGGCTTGCGTTTCATGTAGCTTGCAGCTGCGGTAATAGCTGAGGAAACGCAAGAAGAATTCCAGCTGGCGTAGCATCAACATCCGCCAGTCGGGGATTTTGAGACGGGAAGTTTCGCGCATCAGATCCACCACGTTCATAATCGTCTTGTACTCCTGTTCGTCGAGTTTCACGCAGGGGTGCGGTTCGTAGCGGTAGCGCATCTGGTGGATGATTTGCAGCATGGGATCGTCTAACAGCGCACCATCGACAACAATCACGGTGGCACAGTAGTCGTCGGTTTTGCCTACTGTCGAAAGTGTGTGGTTGGGGAAGATGACACCGACGGTGTACTGCTCGGAGCGATCGAGGATGTCGTCATACATAAACTCGACGCGCCCTCTGTGACCGATAGCGATGACATAATCGGGCGAAGTGTATGGCTCGAGGTCCGTGGGAAGCCCCCTGACCTCATCATATACGGCGATACCCTCAACCTTTGTTTTTTGAGGATAATCGTCAAAAGGGTGAATGTAAGACGGTTTCTTTTTCATGGTGCAAAAATACAGTTTTTTTTTACACAGAAATGTTATTGTCGGTATTTTTGCAACACGATCGTGATGATGAGTTGACCGGTCAGGTCTTGACAACAAGAATAGTGAAGGCGCTTACAGCCGTCGGCAAGCGCAAATAATAGACGTCTCTCTGAGTGAATCGTTTATTCTCTGTTGCGGAATTCGGTGGGGGACATGCCCGTTTCGCGGCGGAAATATCGGCTGAAGGAGGCTTGCTCACTGAAACCTAACATGTCGGCGATGGCCTGCACCGAGAGGTCGCGCCGAACATGCATCAGCATCTTCGCCTCGACCACGACTTGGTGGCGAATCCAATAGGCAGCGGTGTGCCCTGTCTCTTGTTTGATAACGGCGCTGAAATGCTTGGTGGACAAACAGGCCTTTTCGGCATAGAAACCTGCATCGCGGTGCTCGCGGAAATGCTGCTTGAGCTCGGCGAGGAAACGTGCGCTGACCCGCTTGTCGGCGTGTGCCTCGTTCAGCTTGCTCTTGCGGTAGTGGCTGAGCAGGCGCAGCAGGAACTCCAGCAGGCGTGTCATCAGCATACGATGGTCAGGAAGTTGGAGACGTGTGATTTCGCGCATTCCTTCCACCACGCTTGTAATCATCCTGTACTCATGCTTGTTTAGTTTCACGTTGGGGTGTGGTTCGTAGCGGTAACGAAGCTGGTTGATGATTTGCAGCAGGGGGTCGTTTAGCAGCGAGGCACTGACAACAATCAATGTGGCCCGGTAGTCATCAGATCTGTCCACCTTCAACAGTCTGTGGTTGGGGAAAATGACGCCAACGGTGTGTTGCTCAGAATAATCGGCGATGTCGTCGTACATAAGTTTGATGCGCCCTTTATGACCGATACAAATCACGTAGTCTGGCGAGACAAAGGACTCGTCACCGGAGGGTAACCCCCTCACATCATCGAAAACCACAATGCCTTCCTCCTTGATTCTCTGAGGATAAAGGTTCATAGGATGGGTATATGCCTGTTTCTTTTTCATAATGCAAAAATACGGATTTATTTTCAATACGATACACGAATCGGCACTTTTGTCAAACAGTCGCGTTGATGTGTTAATGGGCGTGAAAGCAGCAATGTTATTTTTGCAGGCAAATTTAATAGTACCTGTTTTCGAAAAGATAATCTTATGAAACACACAGCTTTCCTAATCTGTATGTTGCTTCTGACAACCTGCGTTTTTGCGCAGACGCCGGGCGACAACACCGTCGAAGTGGTCTATAGCGGCACGACGGCAACGGTGGCCGTCGCTGACAACGTGACGCAGTTTCTGACCGTCACCCAACAAGGGGCGCATGTCTCCATCGCGCAGAGCGACTCCCTCGCCAGCGAAATCACCTACAAGCTGAGCGGCACATCGACCGACGGTGAGTTCTATATGTCGGGCTCTTACAAGGCCACGCTCGAGCTCAACGGTCTCACGTTGACCAATACCACTCCCGTATATAGCGGAGCGGCGGTGCATGTCCAGAACGGCAAACGCATCAACGTGAAGGTGATCACCGGCACCACCAACACGCTCGTCGATGCGGCTGGTGGCACGCAGAAGGGATGCCTCTACGTGAAGGGCCACGCCGAGTTCAAGCAGCAGGGCACGCTCAACGTGGTGGGCAACGTGAAACACGGCATCAAGGCCGGCGAGTACATCAGCATAAAGAACGCCACGATCAATGTGACCTCCGCCGTGGGCGACGGCATCTCCTGCAACCAGTATTTTTTGATGGAGAGCGGCACCCTCATCATCAGCGGCACCGCTGACGACGGCATCCAGTGCGACCTCGAGGGCGACACGGCCACCGCCATCACCGCCGACCACGAGGACGAAGACTCGGGCAATATGTACATCAGCGGCGGCACCATCACCATCAATTGCACGGCCATTGCCGCAAAAGGTATCAAATGCGCGGGTGACATCTACATCACTGGGGAACCGGTCATCACGGTAACCACCAGTGGCAAAGGTACTTGGGACGAGGATGACTTGGAAACCAAAGCGGCTTGCGGAATAAGTGCCGACGGGGACATCAATATCGACGGCGGCACGTTCAATCTCACCTCCACAGGCTCGGGCGGCAAAGGGATGAAGTGCGACAACGTGCTGACTGTCAGCGGTGGAGACATCACCATTTCCACCAGTGGCGGCCTCTACTACAACAACGGCACAACGGAAAACACCAACTACACCGGCAACACCGACCACATAAGCAGCGATTACTACTCGTCGCCCAAAGGTATCAAAGCTGGCTTGAAGACGCAGGTCGGCAACAGCTACACTTACAGCGGCGGCATGGTCATCAGTGGCGGCAACATAAAAGTGACCACCACTGGCCGCAATGGCGAAGGCATCGAGAGCAAGAACACATTGGAGATAACAGGTGGCGAAGTCTATGTCAACGCTTACGATGACGGCATCAATTCGGCCCAAAATCTGACCGTCACCGATGGTTATGTCTATTCCCGCTCCAACAACAACGACGGCATGGATGCCAATGGCAACTGCTACCTCAATGGCGGCTTGGTTTACGCCATCGGTTCCCGTTCGCCCGAGTTGGCCATCGATGCCAATTCAGAAGGGGGAAAGAAGGTCTATGTCAACGGTGGTGTCATCATCGCGGTGAGAGGCATCGAAAACGGCAGCTCCATCAACCAACCCTATATCCAGTCTTCATCTGTCAGCGGAAACAGCTGGTACACCGTGACTTACGGCGACAATGCCGTGGCGTTCTATACGCCTACGCTCACTTCCGGCGGCGGTCCTGGCGGTGGCGGTGGTCCTGGCGGCGGCAATTCCTCTACGTTCATCTCCGCCCCTTTGACGCCATCGCTGGCCAACGGGAACACCATCAGCGGGGGCACCCCGCATTTCGAGGCGAACTGCTATGTCAGTGGTGACGACGGCGGCGACGACACCGGCATCGACGAACTTGACATGGAGGATGTCACCATCAAGAGTCTGAACGGCAATATCATCGTAGAAGGCTGTGACAACTGCGCAGTGAGCATATTCAATATGGAAGGTCGTCGGGTAGGAGACCGCGGACTCGCTCCCGGCGTCTATATCGTCAAAGTCGGCGACCGCCCGGCACGGAAAGTCATCGTGAGCTAGGAGCCGACGCTTCCCAGCGTCGCACCCCCTCCCGCTTCCCAGCGTCACAAACAACCCGCTAATCGGCAATATCAAGAAAATCTCATTGGTGCAAGTAGTTGCCTCGCGCTGTAGCGTTTACCGCCGAGGGCGATATGCCGTATTTTTGCTTGAAGATGCGGCTGAAATGGGTGGGGTTCTCGAAGCCGAGACTGTAGGCCACATCGGCGACTGACATTTGCGAGGATTGGAGCATTTGACGGGCTTTCGAGAGACGTTTTTCCCGAATCCATTTGGCGGGACTCTCGCCGTAGATGCTCTGGAAGTCGCGCTTGAAGCTGGAGAGCGACCGACCGGAGAGGTAAGCCAACTCTTCGAGCGATATGGGAGAAGTGTAGTTTTCCTCCACCACGCGGTGGACATCGACCTTGACGGGATGGCGCAACAGGAGCATCTGGCGGAAGATGTTCTTCGAGCAGTCCATCACGTTGAAAAGCAGTTCCATCACCTTCAGACGCAAGAGCCCGGGGCTGACTTGCGACGGGTCGTTGAAGTAAGGAGCCAGCGACCAGCAGTAAGCCACGAGTCGGTCGCTCATAGGTGAAACTTGTGCGCCCAGTTCCTCTGTCATCGGAGGCACATTGATTTGCTGCGAGGTTAAGAAATCCTTGAGCAGTTCGTCATTGATGGCGAACAACAGACTCTCGAAGAGTCCGGTTTCGGGCGAGCCGTGCTTCTCATAGCTGACGCTGTGAGCCTTGCGCAGCAGAATCATCTCGTTCTTGCCCACAGTCCACGTCTGTCGGCCACAAGTCAGTTTCACGCTTCCACCCAACACCACATAGAGAAGATGCTGTTCAAGGAAGAATGTGCCGCTTTCGCCAGCAGTCACGATGCACTGGTCAATGATGCTGCCGCCGTCAAGCCGTAGCGACGACGTGGTGCAGTCGCCGCTGATCAGAGCCGAAGGGAATTTCGTTATCTTTGTCATACAAACAATTTGGTCTGCAAAATTAGTAAAATCTTGCAGACCAAAGAGAGTTTCAGATTACTTCACGCTGTAGATCTTGCTAACGATTTTCCACTTGCCGTTTTGTTCGGCCAAGGTGAACATGTCGTTGAATGAGCCCAGCTTGCTGAACCAAGAGTCGATACGCACGAAGGCTATGTTGCCCGCGATGTTGACATCCACCACCTCGTAGGTCACTTCCTCCTTGCCCGTCTGCTCCAGACCTTCGAAAAGGGAATTGATGGGCACAGTTGTAATCTTACCATTCTCCACCCACGACATGGTGGCGTGTTCGGTAAAAGCCTGCTGGCCAATTTCACGGCTCCCTTGACGGCCAGCCTCTGCATAAAGTTCCACTGCTTCAAGGATCGCAGCCATCTTTTCATTGTTCTTGTTCATTGTTTCGTTGTTTTTATTGATTACACTTTGTTTGCTTGTTTGAGCCATCATTGTCGTTGAACTGATGCACAACAGCATGGCTAGAATCAAGACACCTCTAAGTTTCTTCATGGCTTATTTCTTGATGGTGTTTGAATTCTGGTTGTATGCCTTGGCCACGCATTTCCATTGGTCTTCAATCTTCAATAACAGTAATACGTCGGTGAAGTCGATGGAGCCGCCCCAGCCCTCTTCCAAGACACGGACCACGGCCAAGGTCTCTTCGAGTTCCAGCACGTCGATGCGCGTCTTGAACTCTTTGCCGGCACCCACGGTGTCCACATTGTGATAGAACTGCTCAATGCTGCCACGCTCGAATTTTCCGTTCAGGAAACCGAACAGGCAGGCATCTTCGGTGAATAACTCTTTGGCATACTTGCTGTTGCCCTCGGCAACGCTCCGGGTGAACTTGCTTGCAGCTTCCACAACTGCGTTGTAGTCTTCGATTTTGCTTCTCATTGTAACCTTTTTTTGTGAATGAATTTTACGCTGCAAAAGTGCAACTGTTTCGGCAAACCGACCTTTCTATTTGGTTCAACTTTCCTTTCTGTTTCGTCCAATCGGCAACCAGCTCTCAAGTAGTGCCGAAACCGTGCCGCAGGTGATATTACCGTGACGAAGAGTGGCGGAACTTTCTGTGATAGGACTTCAACTCCCGCTCAAGAACGTAACCGGGAGGTCCAAAAGTACCGTCAGCATAGCCATCCGTGTCAATGAAAAAAACACGATTGTCCGTGGTTCGGATACAGATGTGAGAATATTGGCCACGCCATTTTTCGTTTCCAATCGTCTTGATGGCGGACCAAGGAAGAGAAAGTGCTCCAATTCTGTTCGTTTTGCCATCGTTCCGCAACTCCCACGCCGGCTCCAGGGTAAGCGTTTTGGAGGTCACCGTGATTTTGTCGTTCCGCTTAACAAAGAACATACCGAAAACAAGGACTGACAGTGCGAGCAATGTCCCACAGATGGTCCTATCCGTGGCGCTGTCAACCGTGAAAAGGCCGTAAACCATAGCAGCCCCGAACAGCACCGCCACTGCTAAAATCACCTTGACATTTGTGGTTTTCGTGTAAACTTTGGTCATTCCCGATTTTTTCGCCATAAGGGAGCAATTTCCAAACCGCAAAAGTAATCTTTTCCCCGATACCACCCTCAAAAAAGAATCTTCAAAATTTGCGTCGGGCTTGAAAAATCCTGAAATTATCTTCCTGCCAGCCAGCAGCCCGTCGCCATGAAGAGCGTGGCGACAATGAACACCCAACCGATGGGTTCGCCGAGAACGACCACCGAGAGGAACGCCCCGATGAACGGCGCCAAAGCAATGCACTATCATAGCAAAGTGAAACCATATATTTCATCAATCATTGCCAAGTAATTGCTTTCGGTATTGTAGCGGTGTCTGGTCCGTCTGCTGGCGGAAGAAGCGGATAAAGGACGAAGGGGTGGCGAAGCCGAGGGTGTCGGCCACTTCGGAGATGGGCAACGAGGTATGATGCAGCAGCACCTTGGCTTCGCGTACCAGGGCGCGGTCGATCCATTGCAGCACAGTAAGTCCGCTGTCGCGCCGCACCAAAGTGCTCATGTGGTTTGGCGACACGCAAAGAAGGTCGGCATAGAATTCTATGGGATGCTTTGTCTGTCCCTCTTTCGATAGCAGCTTCAGGAAGCGGTGCATGAACTCGCCTCCGTGCGAGAGCTGCTCTTCACTCCGCAGGCTGAACATGTCGAGTATCAGCGCATCGTAGAAATGGACTATTATGTCGGTGAATACAGGGGTTCGGTCGAACTGGTCGGAAATCATTGTCAGATATTGGTTGACCCGTGCGAAAGCCTTGCTGTCGCCGCTCACTACAAAACTTTCCACAGTGCTCTGTATCTGTGGCATTTGGCGGAACACCACGGCACTGGCTGCGCAGTCGCTACTGACATCCTCGACGGAATGCTGCTCAGTGGCGGTACGGGCAAAATCGTTGTCCCCACCGAACTGCACAACGCCATCGTCATCCCGCAGGAGGCCACCTACAGCATCCAAGACAAAGTGTATGTGATGAAAGTGGTGGATGGGAAAGCGGTGGCCAGCATCACCATCTACTTCGAGCAGGGAGCCAATGCCGATATGGCCGCCGTGAATGTGCAGAACCGCGTCATACAAGCACAAACGCAACTGCCCGCCGAGGTGCTGCAGACGGGCGTGGCCACCGAGAAACGGCAACCCGGACAGCTCCGCATCATCGCGCTGGAGAGTCCCAGCGACATATTCGCCGTGCTGGCCGAACAGAACATTGAGGCCTCGGTCGGTTCGTTGGGCAGCAACTCCGACAATGTGTTCCAATATATGCTGCGCTATACGGGCCGCAAGACCGAAGTGTCGGAGTTCGAGAACCTTGTGATTGCCTCGCTGCCCAAGGACGTGAAAATCGTCACCTTTGACAACACCAACGACTTCCTCTTCGCCTCCATCCGCGAGGTGATTCTGACACTCGTCATTGCATTCTGCTGGTGCTGGTTGTGGTGCTCTTCTTCCTGCAGGATTTTCGTGCTACGCTGGTTCCCGCCGTCGGCATTATCGTCTCGCTCATCGGCACTTTCGCCTTTATGAAGGTGGCGGGATTCTCCGTCAACCTGCTGACGCTCTTCGCGTTGGTGCTGGTTATTGGTACGGTGGTCGATGACTCCATCGTGGTGGTGGAGGCCGTGAAAGCCAAGCTGGACGAGGGTCGCACCTCCACCCACAAAGCCTCGGAGGATGCCATGAACGGTCTTTCTGTCACGCTGTTCACCACCCGTTTTATGGAAAAACTCAGCGAGCGCCCGGAAATCGGCGAGATCTATTCGAGCTACGATGTCAACTATCCGCAGTACCGTGTGGATTTGGATGTGGCGCGGTGCAAGAAGATGGGGGGTCGCACCCTCTACTGTCCTCAACGAGATGGGTGCTTACTTGGGCGGCGACTACATTTCCAACTTCAACAAGTACAACAAGGTTTATCAAGTGGATTTGCAGCTCCGCCCCTCCGACCGTAACCGACCCGAGTCGTTGGCGAGTCTCTTTGTGCGTTCCGAAAGTGGCGAGATGATGCCTATCAACCAATTCGTCTCCCTCACCAAGGAGTATATGCCGCAGTCCATCAACAGTTTCAATATGTTCCCCAGCATTGATGTGTCAGGCAGTGTGGCGCAGGGCAGCAGCTCGGGCCGCGCCATCAAAGCCATCCAGGAGACTGCCGCGAAGGAGCTGCCCGTGGGCTACAGCATTGAGTTTGGCGGCATCACCCGCGAGGAGAGCCAGACATCCGGCAGAGTGATCTTCATCTTCCTGATATGCATCGTGTTCGCCTATCTCGTGATGGTGGCCCTCTACGAAAGTCTCTTCATCCCGCTGGCGGTTATGCTGTCGGTGCCCTTCGGTCTGGCGGGCAGTTTGCTGTTCGCCAAGCTGTTCGGCGTGGAGAACAACATCTATATGCAGATCGGGATGGTGATGCTGGTGGACCTGCTGTCGAAAACGGCCATCCTGCTCACCGTGCCGGTGTTGTTTGTCGTGTTTCAGAAAATTCAGGAAAGAGTTCGTAAAAACAAATCAATACAATGAAAGCCAAATTCAACGACAGCGTAACCTTGTCGTTACTTTTGTGTCTTACGCAAACAAAAGCTTTGTTTGGGGTGTAGAGTCAAAGCTTCGGAGATGCACCACAAACGCACTGAAAATAACAACACGCTACGCCTGTCGGTGCGTCTCATGTCTCCGGAATGGCTCCCTACCGAGTTTTGAGTTATTCCCTCCTTATGTCGCTACCTGCCAAAGTGTTCGTGTTCTTGCGCGAAAGCGTCTGCAGTGCGATCACATTCGCCAATACGTTGGGGACGAAGGCGACTGCAGTCTGCAATCACTCTCCCAGCATCCGTTGAATGTCCTCTTCCAAACCCTCCGGTGACACCATCGGTTCGAAGCGCAGGATGGTCTTGCCGTCTTTGGAAACCAAAAACTTGCCGAAGTTCCACTTGATGGCATCGCCTTTGTCGAAACCTGAACCCGTTTTTTGGTGAATCATGTCGAGCTGGGCGGCGAAGGCCTCGTAGCCCTCCGGATATCCGGTGAAAGGGGCTTTTGACTTGAGGAAGGTGTAGAGCGGACTCTCCTTCTTCCCGTTGACATCGACTTTGTCGAACAGCGGGAACGTGACGTTGTAGGTCAACGAACAGAAATTCTGGATCTCCTCGTTGGTGCCGGGTTCCTGCTCGAGGAACTGGTTGCAGGGGAACGCCAGAATTTCCAGTCCTTGGTCCTTGTATTTCAGATAGAGGGCCTCGAGGCCTTCGTATTGCGGGGTGAGCCCGCACTTGCTCGCCACATTGACGATTAGCAGCACCTTGCCTTGGTAGTCGGCCAGCGACACGTCATTGCCTTTGATATCCTTGACCGTGATGTCGTAGATGCTTTTGTACTTTTTGTTTTGTCCGAAGCAACTCACCGCCGCAAGCAGGGCGAAAGTCGCAATGATGAGGGTTTTAACTTTCATAAGGGCTTTTCTTTTTTTGAGCGGCAAAGATACGACATTTTTACTCGCTTCGTTCATACTCCATGGAGAATAATCCCTAAAATGTTTTTGACAAGTATGTTGACGGCCATGGCGAGCAGGCTGACATCGAACACTTATCATCAAAAATCCATCTCAACTGACCGCAAAAATGCAGTATTTATCGTATTGTGAGTCCGTTGACGGTTTCCTGCAGCCCGTTGAGTTGGCGTTGTTCGGTGATTCGTTCAATCACTGCATCGTGAAAGTGTATCTCTTTTCTTTTAATGCCTGCCTGATTTCCTCATCCAATTGATCTTCATCATATTTTGTTGACCAATAATCGCGTTCACTGACTTTTTTGAAATTGAGAAGGTAGTCGGTTCGTAGTCGTGACACGAAATAGAAGTATTCCGGTTTTATCTCATTGGTTGTTACAAAATCATAACTGTCTTCGCCAGAGAAAATGCGCAATCCTTTGTCTGTCGGGAACGAGGACGAAACGGAATGGTATTCGCAAAACCCTTCGATTTTCCAATTCTCGGTACGCATTTTGATAAAAAAACGAACGACACCAAGTTTCTCCTTCTCATAATGATGAAGTGCTTCGTGCAACAAAATCGAGGAAAGACTGCGTGGCAAAAGTTCCGGTTTTCGTGGTTCTATAGAATTTTTCGTCCAGTCGCACGGACGAATCAAAGTTGCCTTCAGGCCGGTTCGCGACAAAGCAAGAGGTTTGCCAATCGCTATTGCCTTTGTTCGAAAGCCGGTCATCGTCCGGCAAAAGTAGAAAGAAATTTTTGGAGAATACTCGCTGTCAACCTCCAACAACTGCGTTCGAAGCGTTTCTGCCATTTGCTTGGCCTCCTCTTTATGCTCAACACCATCGGCATATATGGTAATGCCGTTTTGGGAATAGTTTTTTTTCAGGCCTATGCCACACGCCAGGCGATAGGCTGGAGCCAAAAGAAGCAAGACAGCCAAAATCTCAAGTGCTGTGATGATAATTCTTTTACGATTCTTTCTCATTGCTGTAATGTAATGGGACATCTAATTCCTCAACCAAGGATTTGTTCTAACAATTCCATTTCACGTTTCGCTATTCCAAGACTGGCGGCCATTCTTCGCCAACCTTTGATGGCATTTGTCACCTCACCAATGATCTTGGTGGCCTCATCTTTGCCAATCATGTACTCTTCCGAGGATTCCAAGAGGAGATTCAAATCGGACTTGTTGGTTGAAGAATTGATGAGGAGACTTTGGTATTCGTTCGTGGTGGGATTCAAGTCGTAGGCGGGCGAGAGCATCCAGCCCTTTGAGGTGAGCAGGAAGCCGTGGTTGCGGAAATGGTCGTCTGTGTTGCCAATAGCGATGTTGAACGCCACACGGCGGTAGAGCTGACGCAGATTGTTCTCCACGTCGCAGCAGTTCTGGAGGATGAAATCAACGATGTCGAGATAGCCGTTGCCCGTTTGGGCATCGCTGCCATCCATCAAACCCAAAAGGGTCATCGCTGACGCAAAATGGATTCGTCGTCCGTCGGCAGTTCTGTCGAAACGCTTGGAGAGCAGCGAATGGTATTTTCCACCCGTTGAAATGACACTCGTTTCAGCGGCATTTACACCAGCCTTTTTCGCCAACAGATGGCTCAAATGCTCCCACAACGATACATCGTAATCGTCGTTGCGGGATGGGAACTTGGCCACGTGAAGGCAGCCGTCAGCGTCACGCACACCCGCTTTGGGACGTGCACCGCCCAACGAGCTTCCCGGATGAACGAGTTGCTGAATCCATTTCTTTTCGGGCAAACGGTTCTGCTCCTCGCTTTTCTCAATCTCCATACTGGCGGCAACCAAAGATCGAAGGTCGGCCAATGGAGGAATGCGAAGATGACTGTCGCAGTTGATGAAATCGCCATCGGGTATCGTCTTGAAACGGAAACCACCCATGCGCGAAAAGTCGTCAATGCCAATGAGATAGTCAAATGACGAAAGTCTCCTAATAGGTCGCCGTTCTTCGGCAGCTAAAATCTGTTCGCGTCGGTTTAACAAAAGCCTGCCCCAACGGTCGGGCAACGCATCGCTGAAACAGCCGAAAATGTCACGTCCAGGTTGGGTGTATTGCTGTCCTGGATAGTTGTTGATGTCAGCGCTCAGAAAGAGACTGCCGAATTGCCGAAGCCAATTGTTATCGAACTTGAAAGCATAGCTATCCGAGCCACGAAGCGACTCATAGCCCAATTCGCCCACCAACATCGGTTCATCCAGCCAGTCAAAATCCGCATAAACATATAATGTCTTCATACTCTATCCATTAAACCATCAACTTTAAACCTTTTTCGATGCGCGTTCGCGATGCTTCAGCGCGAGGTCCTGCAAGGCTCTGCCCATCTCATCCTTCTGCGCCAAAAGCAGAATGTCATCATCCAATTGTAAAGCATATAACACCCTGAGATAGATACCGATAGCCACCGTGGGCGTGCCTTTTTCAATCCGCGCCACGGTTAGTGGCGAACAGGTGGCTCGTTCAGCCACTTGTGCTATGCTGAGATTACGTCTCAAGCGTGCCAGCTTGATTTGCTCGCCCACCGTCTGCATCTTTTGCTCCAACTTTCGCGGCAGTTTGTTGCCCATCGTCGTTTTGCTCATAACCAAACAACTAATAATTAAGAGCGCAAAAATACAATTTTTTCTTTATTTTATGATAGGTTGATAAATATCCCTGTCCATATTCTTGAACACATTGAAAACCACCTGTCTGACGCTACAATCGGGATGTGCGTTCAGGTAGTCTTTGACGGTTTGCACGGCGATTTCGGCGGCCAGCTGGTTCGGGAAGCGGAACTCGCCCGTGGAGATGCAGCAAAAGGCGATGTTTTCGAGATGGTTCTCATCGGCACACGCCATAATGTTACGGTAACTGGAGGCCAATTGTTCCTTCTGGGATGCCGTCGGGATGCCGTTGGGAATGATCGGCCCGACGGTGTGGATGACGTACTTGCACGGCAGGTTGTAGGCCTTGGTGATTTTGGCCCGCCCCGTCGGTTCCGGATGTCCTTGTTGCAGCATCAGCCGGTGACATTCCTCGCGCAGCTGCACGCCCGCCGCGGAATGGATGGCGTTGTCGATGCACTTGTGCAACGGATGGAAACAGCCCAGCATCTGCGCATTGGCGGCGTTGACGATGGCGTCCACGCTGAGACGGGTGATGTCGCCCTGCCATAACGACAATTGTTTTCCTGTAGGGGCGAAAAATTTTTCGCCCCTACAAACACCCACAATATCATCTAATTTCACAACACCCCTTTCCTGCAATTGCGCCTGCAATTCTTCATCCTGCAAACGCAGGAACTCCTCGCTGACGGGTTTGGGTTCGCGCACGTTGCGCAGGGCGCGGAACAGGTCGCGCTTGCCTTGCAAATCCTCGGGAATCCGCATCTCGGCATATTGCAGGTCTTCGTCAATAAGGTATCGGATTAATATGTCAATTCGTGTCATCACAACTACTAACTACTAACTGCTAACTGCTAACTGGTTCAACACATCATTAATATCCGCATCAATCACAATCGACCGGTCAGCGATTTGGTCCACGGTGAACGCCTCGCCGAGGTTGACGGTGACGTAGGTGGCGTTCGGGTTCTGCATCGTCCAACGGATGAAGGGAATCTTGAAGATGACGGGCGTGTTGCCGCCGCTGCCCAAATCCAGGAACAACACCTTGCCGTCTTTGTGCCGCCGGATAAATTCGGTGTATCGTTCCGATGCCGCGTGCCAGCCCTCGTCCTCCACAAAGGTCTCGTCGGCGCGCAGGTTGACCTTCATCGGACCGCCACAGACGGGACAACGCGGAATCAATTCCGACGGAATGCGCATATCCATCTGTTCGGCAATCATCCGTTTCACCAATTCTTCGTTGTCGTAGGTTTTCTGGTGACAAGGTTTCGCGCATTGGAACAGGCCGTAGTCGCCCTGCGTGTAGAATAATCTCTGTTTGTCAAATCCAGCCTTCTGGAACTGATGATCGACATTGGTGGTGATGACGAAATAGTCCTTGTCTTTCAGCAGTTTGAGCAGGTTGTCATAGACGGGCTTCGGGGCGGGCACATAGCGGTTGTAGTAGATATGGCGGCTCCAGTAGGCCCAATGTTCCTCCTCGGAGGGAAACGGATAGAAGCCCGCGGAGTACATATCGGTGAATCCGTATTTCCCGATGAAGTCGGAAAAGTGTTGCTTGAAGCGTTCGCCGGAATAGGTGAAGCCCGCCGAGGTGGAGAGGCCTGCGCCAGCACCGACGATGATGGCATCGGTTTCACGTAAGGATTCTTGTAGTTTTTCAATTTCCGTCATCATTCATTGTTTTGAAGTGCAAAGATAGGATATTTACCGAAAAACGGGCGGACTTTTTCGCTGAAGCCCGCCCGTTTTGCATTATGTTGTTGAAGATAGTCTCCGCGACGGGATATTATTTAGGGAAGTTGTACTTGCCGTTCTGGTGTTTCCACTCGCTCTCGGGGGCGATGGTCTCCATCACATCCCAATGCTCGGCAATCTTGCCGTTCTCGATGCGGAAGAGGTCGTAATAGGAGGTGGGCTGTCCGGCAAAGGCCCCCTCGCTGACCGCCAGCACGAAATTGCTGCAGCCGAGAATCTTGTGGATGGTGAAGTACTCCATCTTGATGCCCTGCTCGGCCATCGCGGCAAGGGCTGCTCCGAGACCGTCCAAACCATCAGCGATGCTGACGTTGTGCTGGATGTAATTGTTGTCGTCAAAGTAGTTAGGCAAGTTTTCGGGGTGCTGACCCATCAGCACGTCTTGCACGAAGTTGCGGACAATGGCTTTGTTGGCTTCGGTCTTGTCGAAGTCCTTCATCTCTGTGGTGCCGTCGAAGGGGGTGTGGCCGCTGGGATTCGGTTTGCCGTCGTAGGGCATCAGGTTGTCCCAATGTTCCACGATGAGGCCGTCTTCAAAGCGGAAGATGTCGAAGCCCGCCTTGGGACCAAAAAAGTTGTAATCGGTCTGGCAGACCACATAGTCACCGTCCTCAAAAGCACGGACGGTGTTCACCTTCGCTGCTTCAGGGTAGTTGACGAGTCCAGCGAGGGCGCGGCCAAAGCCGTCCAATCCGTCCTCGACACCGAGGTTGTGTTGTTTGTAGTTTGCTGCGTTCACGTAGCCGATGGCCACGGTGTCGCCAGTCTCAATGGCTTTCAGAAGGGCCATTGCCTTCTCCTTGTTGCTGATGTTGTTCATTTCTTGTTGCTTTTTGTTGCCGCCGCAAGCGCACAGCATAACGGCGACAAGGGTGAATACTAACGTTTTTTGCATCGTTCTGATGTTTTAATTTGACGATGCAAAAATGCGAAGTATTCAGGAGGTGACCAAGGAATTAAGCGGCAGGAAATGTCACTTTTCGGGACAGTTTTGCCGTTGGCGAAATTGAAGCGGCGTCACCCCCTCCGCTTTCGCGAATGCACGAACAAAATAGGAGGATGTGTCGAATTTTAGCTTCTCGGCGATGTCGGCGATGGGCAACGAGGTGTATCGCAACAGGCGTTTGGCCTCCTCAATGCGACGGTTCTGGATGTATTGCTTGGTGGACTTTCCGAGACTTTGGCGCACGAGGCGGTTCAAATAGTTCGATGTGACGCACAGCTTGTCGGCATAGAACTCCACCCCGATTTCTGAGAGAAAATGCTCGTCCACCAGCTGGCGAAAACGAGCCACACGGTCGGTTTCGGTCACTGTGTTGCCCTCCACAGGAGCCGCCTTCTGCAGTAGCATCAGCACTTGGTAGAGCATGGCGCGGAGCAGGTGATGGTTCTTCTTTCCCGCGCTGTGCAATTCAATGAGGATGGAGTCGTAAAGTCCGACAATGCTGTTATAGAGGGGCTCGTCCAGCATCAGGTAGGGGGAGGTGCGCTGTGACGACAGGTAGGCGATTCCGTCGAGGAAATGCGGGTCAGAGAAGAACGAGAGCAGGAAATCCCGTTCGAAGATCAGTTCCAAAGAGGTCAGTCCCCGGTCATCGGTGATGGTGCAGACATCCCCCGGACGCGCACAGGCCACCATGCCCTTGCGGGCTACCGCCGGCACGCCGTCCACCTCCACATCGCCCTCGCCTCCAGTGGTGAGCATCAGTCCGTAAAACGACTGCCTCATCACTTCGGCAAACGTCTTGCTGTTGCGGATAGTGTCGAGTGTGACAACATCCACCAACAGTTCATCGCCGTATTTGCGCTTGTGGAATTTTATGACGGGAATTGAGTCGGCCATAGACTGATTTTAATTTGCAAAAGTACGCATTTTTTTGGAATGCAGGCAAAAAAAAACACCGCTGCAAAGGCTTGGAGCCCTTGCGGCGGTCTCACTTAACTCGCATCCTCATTGGGCTGGTGCCCACTTGGTCACGATTCTTCCGAAACGATTTGTTTAGTCATTACTGCGATAGCACAAGGCACACGGCCTGCCGCTTCACGGCACAATTCCTTGTGAGTCTTGCCGTTGTAAAAATTGGCGAAAAGGTCGTACACCCATGCTACTTTATCCCAAAACATATTATAGTTAGCTCTTTTGTTTCACCAACCTAAGCGAATAAATGAACAGATAAATACCCAGCACCACCATCACAGGATGAATGAGTGTTTGCACAGGGTTGAACTCAATGTTGTAGTTCTGCTCCGAGGGCAATGTGCCAAGTAATTATCTGAAAATTACCTTTCGCGTAATTAGCAGTCCGTTTGATTTTATCCGTAACATGTAAATCCCGTTCGGGAGGCTGCCGCGTTCCATCCGCAATGTTGTCTCCTCGGAGGACATCCGTTGTGTACGCAACACCCGCCCACTCATATCTAGCAGGTCGAGCGTGATTTCTTCGTGGATATTTCCGACAGTCACTACCACATAATCGCGAGCAGGATTAGGTGCGATGGTTATCTGGGCACCGTTATACTCGTTCACACCGGTCAACACTGTCAGATTCAGCGTGATGATGCTGTCACAACCGTTGACCGTGGTCAGGTTCTGCGTGTAAGTGCCTGCCGCGCTTTCGTTGAAACCGTACTGCGTGTAAGTTTCCCCCGCCGTGATGCTGTCGTTGAGGATGACGTTGTACGTCGGGTTCACCGTCAGGTTCAGCGTGTAAACGGTGTCGTTGGATGTGTACGTGTAGCTGCCGGCTGTGGTGTAGTTGCCGTCGCCGAACTCAAAGCTCTCGCCGTCGCAAATGCTCTCGTCCAGAACGACATAAACGGTATCGACCACCACCGTGGTGTCCTCTGGCGTGTAGAAATCCACTGTCACATTGTCGATGAAACAGCTCGGGAAAACATGGGTGGAGTTGGCCTTGCTGAACCAGAAGGCGATGTGACGGCCCGAGTCAGCGTAGGTGGCGAAGTTGATCTCCTTGGGCTCCCAGCAGCTGACACTGCCTTCGCGCCACACGGTATCCACTGGCACAAAGGTCAGCGTGTCGGACGGATCCGACATCACGCCCACCACCATGCGCGTGATGTTCTGTTGGGCGGATTTGAAATCGAACGACATTGAGATATTCTGCATCGACCAGAGGCTGTCCAAGGCGGGCAGAACGAGGAACGACGAGTAGGTGTCCATCAGCATGAACATCATCGATTGGTTGGGGTCGCTCGCGCTGCCGCCGTTGATGACGGGATAGTAGCTGCCGTAAGCTTGGTTGTACTCCTGCGAGATCTTCGTCCAGCAGGTGGGGATAGAGGAGAAATCGCCGGAATAGCCCTCGAAATCTTCCAGCATCGGGAGGGTCAGCACGCAGTTGGTGTCCGGGGTGGAGGGCTCGCCAGAGGAGAAGGAGAACACCACGTTCGGACGGTCGTAATGGTTGCCATGGGTCCCTTCGGGGATGGAATCCATCACCGTGGTGAAGGAAACCTGCGTTCCGTCCTGCACCCGGTTCCAGCAATTGTTGACCGTTCCGTTGTTAACGTAAATCTCTGTCTCACAGTCGCCCATACTAGGGTAGGGGTCGCAGGCTTCACCTTCCACCAAGACAATCAGATTGCCGCCGCCGTAAGAGAAAGTCTGCGTGAAGACGAACTCTTTCCAGTAGTCGTCCCACTGGATGTCGCAGCCGAGGGAGTCATACACCAGCGTGGCGGCGCTCACCATGGAGCCCCATGTCTGCGACAAATCGATGAACGGATCGGAGGTCTCCAACAAGTAGATCTTGATCCGTTTGTCACCGTCGTTGACAGGGTAATTGCCGTAGGTGATGTGGTAGGAAAGCGATTCGATGTCCCCTGCCGAATGGTTGATTTCATTGCCGAGATACAGCGCGGCCGACAAGTGGTAGCCGTAAGCTCCCGGCAAGGCCGAATGAATGGATGTCGTTGTGCCACTGCCGATGGTGTCGGAAGTGGTCGTTTGGGCGCTTAGCGCGAAGAATGACAGCACAAACGCCGTCAAAACCAAGATTCTTTGAATGGATAATTTTTTTGCCATACTTTATTATAATAGTGTAATTTTATTTTTGTGCGGCAAAAATACCATTTGTGCACCCGTTCAAACTCCCCTGTTTATGGGAGTTTTGACGAAGGAGTACTTATTATTGGCTATGTCAGGAATCCCATGTTCCGGACGATGTTGCTGTGTTTCGTCATCCACCTTTGACAATGACTTAAGATAAATCGAGAGAAGATAGTGCACTTTGATGAATCCCTCGCCCGAAAATAGCCACTTATTGGGATATTCCCACGCTCAGGAAATCGGATTTTTGCCGTCGGAAATATCAAATGGACAGATTATGGGACTTTTGAGCAAATTTTTCAGCAACGCCAGAAAGCCGGAGGGCTTTTTAGGCAAAATAATGGTGAATGGAATGAACGGCGGCGGTCACGCTGCGATGGCGAATTGGGCGTTGGCAATGGTGACGATTGGCCGCGACGACCGCATTCTCGACATCGGGTGCGGCGGGGGTGCGAATATCGCCCGGCTGCTGCAACGCACCCAGCAGGGAACCCTCACGGGTATTGATTTCTCGCCAGTGTCCGTACGGAAATCAACGAAAGTGAACGCCAAAGCCATTCGGGAAGGCCGCTGCAAAGTCTTGGAAGGCAACGTCGCCAACCTCCCGTTCGCCGAAGGCTCGTTCGACGTGGTGACCGCCTTCGAGACCATCTACTTCTGGCCCGACATCGAACACTGCTTCAACGAGGTGAAAAGGGTGCTGAAACCCGGCGGTCAATTCGTCATTGTCAACGAATCAGACGGCAGCGGCGAAATGGATGCCAAATGGGAGAGCATGATCAAGGGCATGCACACCTACACGCCGGAAGAAATCAGGCACCATCTGACAAATGTCGGCTTCCGCGACCTCAACATCACGGTGAACGGGGGAAAGCGGTGGCTGTGCGCGACGGCGAGGAAATGATCAACCGTTTCGGCCTGCCGCCTTCACTGCCCCCAAACAGTGAATCCTGACCACTCTGTTGTTGTCGGTTTCAGCGATGTTTTCTTCCCATTGGTCTTTGCTTTTGGTAAGGGAGCCGAGGTTTTTGTATAGTTCGGATTCGGTCATAAAAAGTTTGTCCTACACGCCTAACATTTTATAGCTCCGGTTTCTGTTCCCGCCGCGAGCCTCTATATAGCCGAATCCAGTGAGCTGGCGCAGATAGCGTTTGGCGGTAGTTGGGGTGAAACCGAAATGTTGCACAATCGCTTCGGTAGTAAACACCTCCTTATCGGCCACAAAGAACATAATATCGGCCAGTTTCTCGGCCAGAGAGGGTTTTATCGACCATTTATCAACCATTTTCTGCTTCAAGGTGGTTTTATCGACCATTTTCTCGGTTTCATCGAAAACTATATTATCGGGAAATGGGTCGGAAAGAGCGACTGAATTGGAAATGATAGACTCCATGTAGAATTTGTCGTAGTCTATCTGCGAGGAGATGCCTAACTCGCGATGTCGGTCAAGCAGTTGCAACAGTATGTCCCTGTTCTCATTTGTCATTAGAGTATCAAATTTTCGGCAAAGATACACATTTTTTCATCGTTTTCTTTATGATCCTGATGCTAATACAATGCCTGATAAATTCTCCTCATCTCCTCCTCGTCCAGGGAAACATAATTGTTGGCCAACAGCCGCTGTTGGGTTTTGAGCACGCTGGCGGTAAATTCATCTATCTCAGCGGGTTTCATGCCATAGTGACGAAGCGGGTCTATAGGTGACTTACCCTTTTTTCTTGCTTTTTGAAAAAAACGTCTGTCTATTTTTGGCTATTCAAATATAAAAAACATCCGTTATAGCCAAAAATAATTAATTTATTCGGCAAACGAACCAATGTGAATCCATTTCAACTTGCCATTCGGACACCAGAATTCCGTGCCTCCATAGATGCTTCCGAGAAACACACGGTCGTTATCTGTCAATTCCTCATTCAAGATATCCTTGTAACGGTCATAAACCCTGTCTTTGGTATCACCCACCTTAACGCCTCTGCTTGTTTTGTATCGGTTACCGGAAGTAACCATGATCGAAAAAACAGACGAAGGAGCACCCGCAGTGTCCGACTCCATATCCAGCACTATGCCGTCATATATCCACTCCGTATAGAAATAACCTGAAAATTCCATAAATCCCTCATAAACAATAGAATCTGGTTTGCCGAGTTTGTTGAGAACAACTGTATCGGTCACACCGACAGTTAACCAGCCATTAATTGTGTCAAACAGAAATTCTTCGTCTTCTTCAGGTGCATCTGAAGATTTAACAATTTCTCTATCGAGGAAATGTGGAGTATCTTCAATTACAACTCGGCTCTTACAGGTGGTCGTGGCGACGAGGGCGAACACCACTACACATAGCATTGCTGTTTTCTTCATTGTTTCTGATGTTTATCTTTCACCTATAAGATGCAAAAAATCCGAATGGTTACAGTTTGTTGGCTTTTTAAATAATCATCCCTTCCCACAATTCTTTGAAAAAGTCTGTCACGTAATATAGGTCAATATCCCCGCTCCGTCGGGTGACGCGGTCACGGGAAACTAAAATCTGCCTAACGTTGGGATGCTCCTTGGCAAATTCGGCAAGACCTTTCTTGTGACTTGCTTGAACCGAATCGGTTGATTTGATTTCGATGGCCACCCGCGCATCGCCGATGACGGCGTCCACCTCCTGATTATCATACGTATGCCAATATGTCAACTTCTCTTCGCTGTTGCTGTAACCGAGATATGCCGCAATCTCCTGCATCACAAGATGCTCGAAGGCATGACCGTACTCTGGAGTCTTGGGCGCGAGATGATGACGGCCGGTCAAATAGTTGGCGATACCCACGTCAAAGAAATAGAATCGCGAGGCCTTGGTCAGCTTCCGTTTGATGACTTTTGTGTATGCGGGCACCTCAAAGCCCAACAAGGTGTCACAGAGTATCTTGTAGTAAGCTTTGACCGTATTTGCTGAAACACCACAATCTGATGCCACACTCTCATAATTGAGCATTTCTCCGTCTGAAATGGCGGCTACCTCCAGAAAACGAACAAAGTCATCCACATTTTGCACAACGGCTTCTTCTATGATTTCCTCCTTCAGATAGAGTTCGATGTAGGATTTGAGGCGGTTGCGGGCATTCGCGACCATATAGTGCCGTGGAATCATACCGTTTTGTACAGCTCTTTCGAGATCGTAATCCGGAATCTCCGCACTGACCAAAGGGAATAGCGTTTCAGGAATAGCCCGCCCGCCGAGATTGTTGGCACCGCCCTTTTTCAACTTTCGGGCACTGGAGCCGCTAAGAATAAAGAAAAGACCCTTGTTCACCATCAGCCAATGGACTTCATCCAACAAATCGGGTACTTTTTGGATTTCATCCACGATGACTAACGTCTCCGACGGATAACGCAGCAACGATTCTCGAAAAACTTCAGGGTGCTGACGGAATCGATTTCTCAACTCAGAGTTCAGGAGGTCGAAGTAAACAGCCTTCGGGAAACGCTCTTTCAACAGCGTTGACTTTCCCACCTGACGGCCTCCGAACAAGAACATAGCCTCGTCCAAACGGTTCTCAATATCGAATATTCTATGGTACATAACGAACAAAATTTCCGCAGCGTCGTTGCGGATTTTTCAAGAATATCCGCAACGGCGCTGCAAAAATACAATAAATTTTGATTATGCAATAGTTGCCCGAAAAAATATTTTCACGTCAGGTTTGAGCACTTCGTTTCGGTGCCACACATAATCCGGCATTGTCGCTTTTCAGCCATCATCATTCCATTGGCGACAACCTCCACCCATTGTCCCCGTTAAAAACACTCTTCCGTGGCAAATTCGTACTGCGAAATGAATATCTGCTTGAAAGCGTGCAGATTGTTCTATTCCGTATCGGTGCAAAAATAGTAATTTTTTGCAAATTTTCGCCCCTTCCGCGTCTTTTCGCAATCCAAAAATCGATTATTTTCTCAGATTTTCCACCCAGATTTTCACAGATTTCTGGCCGCAGGCCACCCCATCCATTGGCCGAAGCGTGCGTTTGCGTGAAACAATGAAAGCAAGATATATGACCAAGGCAAAAAACATCTATCGGAAATCCGCGCAAATCCGCGCGATCCGTGGAGAACCGCCCACGCAAAATAGCCATTTATAGGGATTCCTTTCTGACAGAAAATGTGCATTTTTGCAGCGTGAAAGATTAATGTAATGAATGCCATAATCATCGGAATACTGCTGCCGCTGCTCGGCACGATGCTGGGCTCGGCTTTCGTCTTCTTCATGAAAAAGGAGATCCCCGACAGGATGCAGAAGACGCTGCTGGGCTTCGCCAGCGGGGTGATGGTGGCCGCCAGCGTGTGGTCGCTGCTGATACCGTCGATCGAGATGGCGGGCGAGCGTGTGCTGCCGGCCGCCATAGGCTTCCTGTCCGGTATCGCGTTCCTCCTGCTGATTGACGAACTGACACCGCACCTGCACAACGGCGCCCTGAAAGCCGAGGGACCGAAATCAAAGCTCTCGCGCACGGCAATGTTGGCACTGGCTGTCACCATCCACAACCTGCCCGAGGGCATGGCCGTGGGTGTGGTCTTCGCCGGCGAAGCGCAAGGGCTGACCCTCAGCGCTGCCCTCGCGGTGAGCATCGGTATCGCCATACAGAACATCCCCGAAGGCGCCATCATTTCGATGCCCATGCACGCGGAGGGCAACTCCCGTATAAAGTCGTTCCTCATCGGCACCTTGAGTGGCGTGGTGGAACCCATCGGAGCCGTGGCCATTCTGCTGCTGGCCGGCGTGCTCGGCGTGGCACTTCCCTACCTGCTGGCCTTTGCCGCCGGTGCCATGATGTATGTGGTCGTGGAGGAGCTCATCCCCGAGACCGCACAAGGCACCCACACCAACCTCTCCACGATCGGCTTTGCCATCGGCTTCGTCCTGATGATGGTGATGGATGTGGTGCTGGGGTAATCCGACCAAAAAGGAAGAATGTGACTAACTATTTATGAATAAATATTTTCACGTCAGGTTTGAGCACTTTGTTTCGGTGCCACACATAATCCGGCATTGTCGCTTTTCAGCCATCATCATTCCATTGGCGACAACCTCCACCCATTGTCCCCGTTAAAAACACTCTTCCGTAGTAAATTCGTACTGCGAAATGAATATCTGCTTGAAGGCGTGCAGATTGTTCTATTCCGTATCGGTGCAAAAATAGTAATTTTTTGCAAATTTTCGCCCCTTCCGCGTCTTTTCGCAATTCAAAAATCGATTATTTTCTCAGATTTTCCACCCAGATTTTCACAGATTTCTGGCCGCAGGCCACCCCATCCATTGGCCGCAGGCCTACGTTTGCGTGAAGCAGTGAAAGCAAGATATGAGGCAATAATCATCTATTGCAAATCCGCGCAGATCCGCGCGATCCGTGGAAATCCCCTCCTCACGCCGGATTCTTCACCCTGACCTTCGACCACGTCTGCAGCACCACCGAGACGATGATGAGCGCGATGCCGCATCTCTTCTCTGAGGGCAAGAAACAACGCCATCAAGGTCGGCCGTGTTCTATCGTCATGGTGACGTTTTGCTTTTCGACTTCTCCTTCGGCAGACAATATCTCTGCCCCTTGAACTGCGTTGCCTGTGACAGTCATTTTATATTCAATATGTGAGCCGGCTTGGCTTACTCCATCAACCGTGATGTTGTCACCCTGCCAAGTACCTTCCACATTGATAGGCACGCAATAGTCGCATCGCGTGACGACACCCGTCACATCGTTGCCGTTCCTATCAAGCACCATGCTGGCTTTGTCTTCACCAATGGTGCCCGTCAGACGGTAGCTTTTGGGCTGACTTGCCATCAAGTCCGTTTCTTCCGGTGCCAGCACTTCCGTTGAATCCGCAACGGCTGCGCCGGCACTTTCTGCCTGCGTTTGCCTCCCACGGCATGCTGTGAGCAATATCAAGGCAAAGATTATCAAAATACTTTTTCTCATATTCATATCATCTCTTGAGGCGACAAAAGTAAAAAAAATTCCGCAGATCCGAAACCTCTCTTTCGGAGTTGCGGAATGCGCTTGCAAAACTCCACGAATATCAACCACTTACAACCCGATCGTAAAAAATTCATTTTCAATGTAACGAAATCGAATTATTTTGCGACAAATAGGGTTGAAGTGGGTTGATAAATCAATTAATCAAGACAATTAAAACAGTATTCAAAATGAAAGCAATCAAGAGAATCATTCTGCTGGCGGCGTTCGTCGTGTTGACCCTCGCCGCCCACGCCCAGCATTTCGATTGGGCCAAGAATTTCCATGGCTACGGCGACGAATACACTAACCTCCCCCGAGGTCTGGTGGCCGACAGCGAGGGCAATGTCTATCATCTTATGCAGGTGGGCAGGGGCGGTTCTCTCGACGGTGTAGATCCCTTCGAGAGCATCGTCAACTACAACCCCAGCGCCTTGCTGGTGAAGATGTCGCCCGATGGGCAGTACCTGTGGCATCGCATCATCAATATCTATGATCGTAACAACACGAACGCCATAAACGTTCATGACCTGCGTATGCTGGGCGACACGGCACTGATGATGATGGTGGATGTGGGTCTGCCGTATACTACCTATTATTCTGGACAACCTACGGTGGAGATGGCGCTCTACTACCTCGACACATTGCTGTCCACCAGTGAGTTTCTGATGCCTACCGATA
>JAEEGK010000517.1_pt1 | contig 96515 bp, 71 predicted proteins | sample 8958771 | NCBI WGS metagenome assembly JAEEGK01 (sample SAMN16246547, study PRJNA631951) | gut metagenome | biome: gut microbiome; feature: rumen; material: SC-attached | host: Bos | place: Iran: Karaj | collected 2018-10 | reverse complement strand
GAATAGTAATCACGAATGACGGACAACTTGAACTCTTCACTGTACCTTTGATAATTTTTACTCATAATAGATAAACTTTATTGGTTTTTAATTGTGTCTATCTATATCAGTATAAGTCAAAGAGTTTAGAGTTTAGCGGCGAAAGCTTAGTAGGCTATGTGTTAGCGGTTAAGACTGAGTGGGTCTGTTCCTCTCTCCTCTTGGAAGAATTCCGGCTCGAAGCCGACCACTTCAGAGGTAGAACAAAAGCGAAATTTATATGCTTTTCATTCACTTTTCTTGATATTAGTCAATTTATTAGGGGTTTTTGGGAAAAAGTTGGCAAAATGTAAGGTAGATTGGAAAAAAGGCAGTAACTTTGCAGCCAAATTAAAAGAAACGCGACAAAATGTCTATTCGTTTGGTATATAGGAACACATTTGACATCCTGAGCAGTTTTGGTAATCAGGCATGGAATAATAAGAAGAACTCGAATTATAATCAGGTTCTTCGTTATGCGTTGTGTCCATCTACCAGTCCGATGGACATGAAGGAAAAAATAAGAATATGATACGCATAGTAATTTATAAATAAGGTGAAAGGGACTGGTTCAGGTGAATCAGCCCCTTTTATTTAGCCACAACACAAACACATTAAGGGTGGATATTAGGGAGTTAGTAGGTAGATATTAGGGAGTTATTCTACAACACAAACACAAACATAAAACACGAGTTATGAAAACATTGTATTCAAAAGAGTATGAGCATGATGCATGTGGCATCGGCTTGTTGGCGGATTTGAAACATAACAAGACGCATCAGCTGGTTGATAACGCATTGACGGTGCTTGAGAATATGAAGCACCGCGGTGCGGAATCGGAGATCTCTATGTTGAAGGGCGAAAAGGCCTCGGGCGATGGTGCAGGTATTTTGCTGCAGATTCCTCATGAGTTTATCTTGCTGCAGGGCATCCCTGTGCCTGAGCGTGGGAAGTATGGTACGGGTCTGGTGTTCCTGCCGAAGGACAAGAACCTGCACGATGCTTATCTGGAACTGATACGCCGCGAGGTGGAAGCTGCTGGACTGATATTGTCGCATGTGAGGAGTGTGCCCGTCAACTCGGATATCTTGGGTGAGGCTTCGGCTGCCACGGAACCGGATGTGGTGCAGCTGTTTGTCACAGGTGTAACCGATGTGGATCGATTCGAGACCGACCTGTATCTGATTCGCAAGCATATAGAGCAGAAGGTGGAGGATAAGGACTTCTACATCGTGTCGCTGTCGAGCCGTCTTATAATATATAAAGGTATGCTGACGTCGACGCAGCTGCGCGAGTACTATCCCGACCTGAGCAGCCCGTTCTTCACCAGCGGTATGGCTATCGTGCATTCACGCTTCAGCACCAATACCTTCCCTACATGGTCGCTTGCCCAGCCGTTCCGAATGCTGGCTCACAATGGTGAGATCAATACCATCCGCGGCAACCGCAACTGGATGGCGGCTCGTGAGAGTGTGCTTTCATCACCTGCGCTGGGCGATGTGAAGGGCATCCACCCGATTATCCAGCCGGATATGAGCGACAGTGCTTCATTTGACAATGCGCTGGAGTTCTTCGTCCGTTCGGGCATGAGTCTGCCTCATGCCATCTCGATGATGGTGCCGGAGTCGTTTAACGACCGTAACCCTATCAGCGATGAGCTGAAAGCTTATTATGAATACCATTCAATTTTGATGGAACCATGGGACGGACCTGCAGCCCTGCTATTCAGCGACGGACGCTATGCGGGCGGAATGCTCGACCGTAACGGCCTGCGTCCGTGTCGATATGTGGTGACGGAGGACGGCATGCTGATGGTGGCTTCGGAGGCTGGCTGCCTGAAGATTGACCCTCAGCTGGTGAAGGAGAAGGGCAAGTTGCAGCCGGGTAAGATATTGATGGTAGATACTGACGACGGAACTATCTATACGAACGATGAAATCAAGCTGAAGCTAACGCAGCAGTGTGAATACACCCGATGGCTGCATACGAACCGCATTGAGTTGGGTAAGCTGCACAGCGGCCGTAAAGTGGAGAATGCCGTGCAGGACATTCAGCGCAAACTACGCGGATTCGACTTTACGCGTGAGGATGTGGACAAGGTAATCGTGCCGATGTGTGTGAACGGTCAGGAGCCGCTCACTTCGATGGGTAACGACACGCAGCTGGCAGTATTGTCGGACCGTCCTCAGTTGTTGTTCAATTACTTCCGTCAGCAGTTTGCACAGGTGACCAACCCCCCAATCGACCCTATACGTGAGGAGCTGGTGATGAGCCTGACGGAATATATCGGTGCTGTGGGCATGAACATCCTGACACCAAACGAGTCGCACTGCAAGATGGTGCGCCTGCCTCAACCTGTATTGACAAACACCGAACTCGATATACTATGTAATATCCGCTACAAGGGATTCAACACTGAGAAACTGTCGTTAACCTTTGACAAGGACAAAGGCGAAGCCGGTATGGCAGCGAGGATTGACGATTTGTGTAAAGAAGCCGAGGCGAGTGTGGACAGAGGTATCAACTATATCATCCTGACCGACCGCGATATCGACAGCCATCATGCCGCCATCCCATCGCTCATTGCTGTGAGCGCCATTCATCATTATCTGATTTCGGTTCAGAAACGAGTGCAGACAGCACTGATCGTTGAGAGCGGAGAGATTCGCGAAGTGATGCATGCAGCTCTGTTACTGGGCTATGGGGCAAGTGCCATCTGTCCGTATATGGCTTTCGCTGTGATTGACTCGCTTGTGAAGCACGGGGAGGTGCAGCTCGACTATGCGACAGCTGAGAAGAACTATATCAAGGCTCTGGACAAGGGATTGCTGAAGATAATGAGTAAGATGGGTATCTCTACGATTCGTTCGTATCGCGGTGCGAAGATTTTCGAGAGCATCGGATTGGGCGAGGAGGTGCTTTGCAGGTATTTCGGAACTCCGACTTCTACGATTGGCGGTATCGGTCTCAAGGAGATAGCTGCCGATGCTGTGCGTCGTCATGCACAGGGATTCGACGGTCCCGAACCCGATGATGTTCTGCCGTTTGTGGGTCAGTATGCCTTCCGTAAGGATGGAATCCGTCATGCCTGGACCCCCGATGCTATTGCAACCCTGCAGTTGGCTACCCGTCTGGGTAGTTATAAGAAGTTCAAGGAGTTTACCCGCATGGTTGATGAGGTGGAAGAGCCGCTCTTCCTGCGTCAGTACTTCAAGTTCAAGTCGAACCCCATACCGCTTGACGAGGTGGAACCTGAGGAGCAGATTATGCATCGCTTCATCGGAGCAGCTATGTCGTTTGGTGCTATCAGTAAGGAGGCTCATGAGGCGATAGCCCTTGCTCTGAACAAGATTGGCAGCCGCAGCAACACAGGTGAAGGTGGTGAGGATGCAGAGCGCTTCAAGGCAGAAGTGGATGGTGTCAGTCTGTCGAGTGCCGTGAAACAGGTGGCAAGCGGACGTTTCGGCGTCACGACTGAATATCTGGTCAATGCGAAGGAGATACAAATCAAGGTGGCACAGGGAGCCAAGCCTGGTGAGGGCGGTCAGCTTCCTGGCTTTAAAGTGAACGAAATCATTGCCAAGACCCGCCACAGCATACCAGGCATCTCACTCATCTCACCTCCTCCACATCACGATATCTACAGTATTGAAGACCTCGCACAGTTGATCTTCGACCTGAAGAACGTGAACCCGAGTGCGCAGATCAGCGTGAAACTCGTCGCTGAGAGTGGAGTGGGGACCATCGCTGCAGGTGTGGCTAAGGCCAAGGCTGATATTGTGGTCATCAGCGGTGCTGAAGGAGGAACAGGTGCATCGCCTGCGTCATCTGTCCGCTATGCAGGCATTTCGCCCGAGATAGGTTTGGCAGAAACCCAGCAGACACTTGTGCTCAACGGTCTGCGCGACAAGATAGAGATACAGACCGATGGTCAGTTGAAGACAGGTCGCGATATCGTCAGCATGGCTCTCTTGGGTGCAGGGCAGTTCGGTTTCGGTACTATTCAGCTGATTGTACTCGGATGTGTGCTGATGCGCAAGTGTCATACCAACAGCTGTCCGGTGGGTGTCGCTACTCAGGACCCACAGTTACGAGCCCGTTTCCTGGGTCGTGCCGACTATCTTGTGAACTACTATACCTTCCTTGCCCGTGAGGTGCGCGAATATATGGCAGAGATGGGCTTCCGTCGTTTCGAGGATATGATAGGTCGTACCGACATGATTGAGGTGGACGAGCGTCGCATGAACGACAAGACCCGTACGCTCGACTTTTCACGTCTGCTTGCCATCATTGATAATGGCAACCCCATCCATGCCGTATCGCATCCTATTCATAAGATTTATGATGTGCTCGACCGCGATATGATTGAGTCGGCTATAGAAGGACTTGCCGCAGGGCAGAACGTCAGTTTGGCTTACGACCTTATCAATACTCATCGTGCCGTGGGTGCAATGCTTTCAGGCGAGATAGCACGTCGATATGGTGGTGAAGGTCTGCCCGATGGTAGTATCAACGTCCATTTCAAGGGTTCTGCCGGTCAGTCGTTTGGTGCCTTCCTCATGCGAGGTATCTCGTTCTCGCTCGAAGGAGAGACCAACGACTATATGGGTAAGGGTCTTTCAGGTGGCTGCATCAGCCTCTACCCACCGCGCCACTCTAAGTTTGATGCCTCACGTAACATTATTGCCGGCAATACACTGCTGTATGGTGCCACAAGTGGTGAGGCCTACATCAGTGGTAGGGTAGGCGAACGTTTTGCTGTCCGCAACAGCGGTGCTATAGCAGTCGTAGAAGGTGCAGGCGACCATTGCTGCGAGTATATGACAGGCGGACGTGTCGTGGTGCTTGGTAAGACAGGGCGCAACTTCGCTGCAGGTATGAGCGGCGGTGTGGCTTATGTATGGGATCCTGATCACACGTTCGATTATTTCTGTAACATGGACATGGTGGAACTCTCGCTTGTTGAGGATAAAGTCAGTCGTAATGAGTTGCACGACCTTATTCGCCGTCACTATCTCCGTACCGGCTCTGACCTTGCCAAGCAGATACTCGATGATTGGGCAAACCGCGTTGAGGAGTTTATCCAGGTGATGCCAATCGAGTATAAACACGTACTGCACGAGGAGCAGATGGCCCGACTGAAGGAAAAGATAGCTGCGGTGAGTCGCGACTATTGATTATCGGTTCCTCAAACAAACATTCAACAACACAAAACACAATACGACAATGGGAAATCCTAAAGCATTCCTTACTGTGCCCCGCCAGGAGGCAGGTCACAGACCCGTTTACGAGAGAATCAAAGACTTTGCTGAGGTGGAACAGACCCTCAACGAGAACGACCGCAAGCTGCAGGCCAGCCGCTGTATGGACTGCGGTGTCCCTTTCTGCCATTGGGCATGTCCGTTGGGCAATAAGCAGCCTGAATGGCAAGATGCCGTCTATCATGGCAAGTGGGAACTGGCTCTCAAACTACTGACTGCGACTAACCCGTTTCCTGAGTTCACAGGCCGTATCTGTCCTGCTCTCTGTGAGAAAGGCTGTGTGTTGAACCACAGCATCGATGCGCCTGTCACCATCCGCGAAAACGAGTGTGCCATCATAGAGAAAGCCTTCCAAGAGAACTACATCAAGCCCGCTACCTACGAGCGTAATGGCAAGCGTGTGGCAGTCATAGGTGCCGGACCCTCCGGGCTCTCAGCAGCCCATCGTCTGAACAGTCTTGGCTATGAGGTCACAGTCTTTGAGAAGCGTGCCAATGCAGGCGGCCTGCTCCGTTATGGCATTCCGAACTTCAAACTGAACAAGTACGTTGTGGCTCGTCGCACTCAGCTGATGGAGGCTGAGGGTGTGAAGTTTAAGTTCAATGCAGAATTCACAGATTATTCCGACTACGCAGACTTCGATGCCATTGTTATCGCTACAGGCACTCCGACTGCCCGTAATCTCAATGTTCCTGGCCGTGATTTGGAAGGCGTGCATTTCGCCCTCGAGATTCTCAGTCAGCAAAACCGTTTGCTTACGGGTGAGGACATCAGCCACGAACCTCGCATCAGTGCTGAGGGCAAGAAGGTCCTTGTCATTGGAGGTGGCGACACAGGTAGCGACTGCATCGGAACGGCTCATCGTCAGGGTGCCAAGAGTGTTACCCAGATAGAAATCATGCCGAAACCTCCTGTAGGGCACAACCCCGACACACCATGGCCTTGGTGGCCCGTTGTCCTCAAAACCACGACCAGCCATGAGGAAGGCTGTGAACGTCGCTGGTGTCTGACCACCAATCGTTTCATTGACGATGGAAACGGTCATGTAAAGGGTGCAGAAGTGGAGGAAGTGGAATGGATAGCCGCCAAAGACGGAGGCCGTCCGCAGATGCGTCCGACAGGTAAAGTTGAGATTATCGACTGTGACCTTGTACTCCTCGCGATGGGTTTCCTACGCCCAGAGCATCCCGAATATCCCGCCAACGTATTTATTGCAGGTGATGCGAAGTCGGGTGCCAGCTTGGTTGTGCGTGCCATAGCAAGCGGCCGTCAGGTGGCAGATGATGTGGATAAGTTCCTAAAGGAAAATAAATAATAAAATAGAAACCTCCCCCGCCCCCTCTCAAGGAGGGGAGTCAAGGCTTCTCCCCTTGGGGGAGATGAGAGAGGGGTTAAAAACCATTATATGCGAATCAATACAAACTACCTCCAGCTTTCAGGCCGCTACCTCTTTGCCGAGATAGCCCGGCAGGTGAGTGCCTATAAGAGCGAGCATCCCGAAGCCGACATCATCCGTCTCGGTATCGGTGATGTCACTCGTCCTCTTCCGCAAGCTGCTATTGATGCCATGCATCGGGCTGTGGATGAGTATGCCGACACTAAGACTTTCCGCGGCTATGGGCCTGAGCAGGGATATGACTTCCTTATCGATGCCATCATCGCCCACGATTTTGCTTCTCGTGGCATCACGCTCGACCGCGATGAGGTCTTTGTAAGCGACGGGGCAAAAAGCGATACTGGAAATATTGGTGATATCCTTTCCACGGACAACATCGTCGGCATTACAGACCCTGTCTATCCTGTCTATGTCGATACCAACATCATGGCAGGCCGTAGTCTTCGCTATATTCCCTGTCATGCCGGTAACGACTTCACGGGCGACATCCCAAAGGAGCATCTCGACATTATCTACCTCTGTTATCCCAACAACCCCACAGGTGCGGTTATCACTCGTGAGAAACTCGCTGAGTGGGTTGATTATGCGCTCCGCGAGCATGCTGTCATCCTCTACGATGCTGCCTATGAGGCCTTTATCCAAGACGGCAAGCTTCCGCACTCCATCTACGAAATTGAAGGAGCGAAGCAATGTGCCATCGAATTCCGCAGTTTTTCCAAGACAGCCGGTTTCACGGGTGTCCGTTGTGGCTATACCGTCATTCCTAAGGAACTGAAGGCAGACGACGGAACAAGTGTGAACGCCCTGTGGAACCGCCGTCAGTGTAGCAAGTTCAATGGTGCCAGCTACATCTCCCAACGTGGAGCCGAGGCCATCTATACCCCAGAAGGGCAGCGAGAGGTGCGCGCCATCATTGATTATTACATGTCGAATGCCGCGTTTATCCGTACCAGTCTTGCCGACATGGGTCTTACCGTCTATGGTGGTCAGCACTCGCCCTACATCTGGGTTTCTACTCCCGACGGAGAGGACTCCTGGCACTTCTTCCGCCGTCTTCTCACCGATGCCAATGTTGTCGTTACCCCAGGTGAAGGTTTCGGTACTCATGGCGAAGGTTTCGTCCGCATCACAGCCTTCGGTACGGCAGACGACAGTCGTGCTGCTATCATTCGAATCAGGAAAATATTGTAATACTTCAATTTTTCAATTTTCCAAAGATGGAACAACTCAAACATGAATGTGGTGTGGCGATGATTCGCTTGCTCAAGCCCGTCAGTTATTATAAGGAAAAGTACGGCACTATGTCGTATGCCCTCAACAAACTCTATCTCCTTATGGAGAAGCAGCACAATCGAGGGCAGGAAGGAGCTGGTATTGCCTGCACCAGTCTCGATGCCAAGCCCGGTGAGGAATATATGTTTCGTGAACGTGCCCTTGGTAAGGACGCCATCACAGAAATCTTCACCCAAATCGATGTCGAACAGTGGTGTGAGGCGGAGATTCTTATGGGACATCTCCGCTATTCCACGACAGGTAAGAGCGGTCTGGCTCACGTCCATCCCTTCATGCGTCGTAACAACTGGCGAGCCAAGAACCTTTGTCTATGCGGTAACTTCAATCTCACAAACGTAGATGAGGTGTTCAGCGAAATTACTGCAAAGGGTCAGCATCCACGCATCTACAACGACACCTACATCATGCTCGAGCTCATGGGACATAGGCTCGACCGCGAGAGCGAACGCCTTTATAACATCGCGATGCTTCAAGGTATTGAAGGGACCGACCTGACGACCTATATTGAGGACAATATCGACATCACGAACGTTCTGCGTACCTCCACACCGCTGTTTGATGGCGGTTATGTGTTGTGTGGCTTCACGGGTAGTGGCGAGATGTTCTCCATGCGTGACCCCTGGGGCATCCGTCCTGCTTTCTGGTACAGAGACGATGAGGTGCTGGTGGTTGCCTCCGAACGTCCTGTTATCCAAACCACCTTTGACCTTCCCACCGACAGCATACACGAACTACTCCCAGGGCAGGCACTCACCGTCCGCAAGAACGGCAATGTGTCACTCACGCAAATCCTTCAGCCCCGAGGCAACTATGCCTGTTCCTTCGAGCGCATCTATTTCAGTCGGGGTAGCGACCGTGACATCTACCGTGAGCGCAAGGCTCTGGGTGAGCAGCTTACACCTCAGATTGACAAAGCCATCGATGGAGACTTGGAGCATACGGTATTCAGTTATGTGCCAAACACAGCCGAGGTCGCTTTTTATGGTATGCTCGATGGCTTCAAGAAACAACTCAATGAGCAAAAAGTGGAACAACTCTATCGCCTGACGCAGAAACGACACCCTTCGCGTGACGAATTGCGTGCCATTCTCCATAACTATATCCGTAGCGAGAAGGTTGCCATCAAAGACATTAAGCTTCGCACCTTCATCTCTCCGTCTGGGGGGAGCACGAAGGGGGAGGATATGAATCATTCCTCACATTCACCAAGGGAGAATGTCTGGGGCAATCAACGCAACGACCTTGCCGCCCATGTCTACGACATCACTTATGGTTCATTAGAACCACAGGTTGATAACCTCGTTATCATCGATGATTCCATCGTGCGAGGAACAACCCTTCGTGAGAGTATTATCCGCATCCTAGACCGCCTGCATCCTAAGAAAATGGTGCTTGTCAGCTCATGTCCGCAAGTGCGCTATCCCGACTATTATGGTATCGATATGTCGCACCTTAATGAGTTTATCGCCTTCCGTGCTGCAGTAGCACTCCACATCGAACGCGGTAATTGGCAGACTCTTCACGACATCTATCGCAAGTGTGTCGGGCAGCAATCGTTACCTGCTCATCGGATGCAAAACTACGTGAAGGAAATCTATAGCTTCACGACAGATGAGATTTCAAGCAAGATGCTCGACCTTCTCCGCCCTGATGATGTGGTCACGCCCATCCAGCTAGTGTTCCAGTCGCTCGATGGTCTCCATCGTGCCTGTCCCCATCATCCTGGCGACTGGTACTTCAGTGGTGACTATCCCACCCCCGGAGGTGTGCGGTTGGTTAATCAGGCATATATCGATTGGTACGAACAGAGTAATAAGGGTTAAAGGTTATTGGTTAATGGTTAATGAATAAGACTATGGATACAAAATATATCTTCGTCACAGGCGGCGTGGTTTCCTCATTAGGTAAGGGTATCATTTCAGCCAGTATCGGTAAACTTTTGCAGGCTCGTGGCTACAAGGTCACTATTCAGAAGTTCGACCCCTATATCAACATCGATCCTGGAACACTCAATCCCTATGAGCATGGTGAATGTTACGTGACAGCCGATGGTATGGAGACTGACCTCGATTTAGGTCACTACGAACGGTTTACCGACATTCACACAACTCGGCATAATAGTGTCACAACGGGGCGTATCTATCAGGCCGTGATTGACAAGGAACGACGTGGAGACTATCTTGGTAAGACTATTCAGGTGGTTCCACATATCACCGACGAAATCAAGCGTTGTATCAAGGAGAATGCTGCCCATGAGCACTTCGACTTTGTCATCTCTGAAATTGGCGGAACTATTGGCGACATCGAGAGTGCACCATTTATGGAAGCCATCCGTCAGCTTCGCTGGGAGATGGGACGCAATGCCGTGAACATCCACCTCACATATGTACCATATCTTCATGCGGCAGGTGAGTTTAAGACCAAACCCACGCAACACTCTGTGAAGGAACTGCAGAGTATGGGAATCCAGCCCGATATCCTTATCCTTCGCACAGAGCATCATTTGGAGGACGGCATCCTACACAAGGTTGCGTCATTCTGTAATGTTGAGCCAACATGTGTGGTGCAGAGCGAGGACATGCCAAGCATCTACGAAGTGCCAGTGAACATGCAACACCAAGGTCTCGACATTGCGATACTACGAAAGCTCGATGCTCCATTGCAACTTGAGTCGGGCGGACTGCTCTCGTGGTATCATTTTCTGCATCTACAGCAACAGGCGAAGGAGGAAATGCATATTGGCTTAGTGGGAAAGTATGATCTGCAAGATGCCTACAAAAGCATTCGCGAGAGTATTAGTCTGGCTGCCATCTATAATGGGCGGAAGGCAAAGATTCATTTTGTAAACAGCGAGGATATCACGGCTGACAATGTGGGAGAGAAACTAGGTGGCATGGCGGGGTTTGTTATCTGTCCGGGCTTCGGACAGCGTGGCATAGAAGGAAAAATTATAGCTGCGAAATACGGACGTACTCACGACATCCCTACCTTTGGTATCTGTCTGGGTATGCAGATGATGGTCATCGAGTTTGCTCGGAACATTCTCGGCTATATGGATGCCAACAGCACTGAGATGAATGAGAATACTCCACACAACGTAATTGACCTGATGGAAGAACAGAAGTCGATTACACAGAAGGGCGGAACGATGCGATTGGGTACCTACGATTGCGAACTTGCGAGGGGCAGTCGGGTTTGTGAGGCATACGGATATAGTCTTCTGATCAAAGAACGCCATCGTCATCGCTATGAATTTAATAACAAATACAGGGATGAGTATGAGGCGAGCGGTATGAAATGTGTAGGTGTCAATCCGGCAGCCGACCTTGTAGAAATCGTGGAGATTTCTACATTGAAGTGGTACATCGGCACACAGTTTCATCCCGAGTATTCGTCAACAGTGCTGCATCCGCATCCTCTGTTTATGAGCTTTATCAAAGCCTGCATGTAGAATAGAATAAATAGAAAGATATGAAGAGAGAAGCAAGATTGATTTTGGATGATGGCTCGGTGTTCGGCGGCAGGTCGTTCGGTGCAGAAACAAACACTGTGGGCGAGGTGGTGTTCAATACAGCCATGATGGGTTATCCAGAAAGCCTTACCGACCCCAGCTATGCAGGACAGATTTTGGTGACGACCTTTCCGCTAATTGGCAACTATGGTGTGCCAAGCCTCACCCCTAACCCCTTTCCTCAGGTCGAGGGGGACGAAGAACAAACAGCTTACGGCTTACCACCCATCGCTCTCCCTGTTTTGGAGAGTGAAAAGATTCACGTGAAGGGACTCGTCGTAGCAGACTATAGTGAGCAGTATTCCCATTGGAATGCGAAAGAGTCGCTTAGCAACTGGCTCAAACGTGAAGGTATCCCTGCCATCACGGGCATTGATACACGTCGACTGACTGAATTGCTGCGTGAGCATGGAGTGATGAGAGGGCGGATTGTTATTTCTGATTATTCCGAGTACTCTGATTACTCCGAAAACTCCGACTACGGTTCCATCAACTGGGTGGAGAAAGTGAGCTGCAAGGAAGTGATGACTTATCGCCCTGAAACTAATCTCTCACCTCTTACCTCTCACCACTCACCACTAAAAAAAGTAGTCCTTGTCGATTGTGGAGTGAAGGCCAACATCATACGCTGTCTGCTCAAGCGAGGTGTGGAGGTGATTCGTGTACCCTGGGACTACGACTTCAACCAATTGGAATTCGATGGACTATTCCTTGCGAATGGTCCTGGTGATCCAGAGCAATGCACTCAGACAGTGGAGTATATCCGTACCTTCCTAAATAATAAAGAAGTAAAGCCTCTGATGGGTATCTGTTTGGGTAATCAGTTGCTGGCGCGTGCAGCTGGTGCTAAAACCTACAAGCTGAAATATGGTCATCGCAGTCATAATCAACCTGTGCAACAAGTTGGCACAACGAGATGTTTCATTACTTCTCAGAACCATGGATATGCAGTGGATGCAACGACGCTGCCAGCCGACTGGGAACCATTGTTTGTGAACATGAATGACGGCTCAAACGAGGGTATTCGTCATAAGACTCATCCCTGGTTCTCAGCGCAGTTCCATCCCGAAGCTTGTTCTGGCCCTACAGATACCGAATGGATGTTTGATGAGTTTGTCCACACCTTGTCCCAGCTCTCCTATAAAGGGGAGCTCCTCGCTTCGCACGAAAGCAAAACACTTCCAAAGGAAGAAAAACCTTCAACCATAAAGAAGGTTCTTCTGCTCGGCTCTGGAGCCTTGAAGATAGGTCAGGCAGGCGAGTTTGATTATAGTGGGGCGCAGGCGCTGAAGGCGTTGAAGGAAGAAGGTGTGCAGAGTGTGCTTATCAATCCAAATATCGCTACAGTACAGACTTCGGAGGGTGTGGCAGATAAGGTCTATTTCCAGCCGGTAACATCCGAGGTTGTGGAACGTGTCATTGATAAAGAACGTCCTGATGGCATTCTGTTGAGCTTTGGCGGACAGACCGCCTTGAATTGTGGCGTGGAACTTTATCAAAAGGGAGTATTGGAGAAATATGGGGTGAAAGTCTTAGGTACCCCCGTTCAGGCCATCATCGATACGGAAGACCGTGACCTTTTCGTGAAGCGGCTTGACGAGATTGGCGTGAAGACCATCAAGAGTCGGGCATGCAGTACTAAGGAGGAAGTACGAAAGGCTGCGGAAGCACTGGGTTACCCTGTCATCTTGCGTGCTGCATACGCATTGGGCGGCTTGGGCTCAGGCTTCTGTGAGAACAATGCAGAACTAGAGACACAGGCAGAGGAGGCTTTCTCATTCTCATCACAGGTATTGGTGGAGAAGTCGTTGAAAGGTTGGAAAGAAATAGAATACGAGGTGGTTCGTGACCGTTACGATAACTGCATCACCGTGTGCAATATGGAGAATTTCGACCCACTGGGCATCCATACGGGTGAGAGCATCGTTGTGGCTCCCAGTCAGACGCTCACAAACAGCGAATACCATAAACTCCGTGCGCTTGCCATCAAAATTATCCGTCACATTGGCATCATAGGTGAGTGTAATGTGCAGTATGCATTCGATCCCAACAGCGAGGATTATCGTGTGATTGAGGTGAACGCCCGTCTGTCTCGTTCTTCGGCTTTAGCCAGCAAGGCTACCGGTTACCCCTTGGCTTTTGTGGCAGCTAAACTGGGGTTGGGATACGGACTCTTTAATTTGAAAAACTCTGTGACCAAGACCACCAGTGCTTTCTTCGAGCCAGCCCTTGACTATGTGGTGTGTAAGATTCCGCGTTGGGATCTTTCCAAGTTCCACGGCGTGAACCACGAGTTAGGCTCCAGCATGAAGAGCGTAGGTGAGGTAATGGCTATAGGCCGCACTTTCGAGGAAGCCATTCAAAAGGGTCTCCGTATGATTGGTCAGGGTATGCATGGCTTTGTGGACAATAAGGCTCAGCATGTGACCAATGTGCCCGATGCTTTGATGCATGCCACAGATACCCGTATCTTCGTTATCGCCAAAGCCATGATGATGGGTTACTCGGTGGAGCAGATCCACAACATGACGAAGATTGACCGTTGGTTCCTCGATAAGTTGAAACACATTATTATTATTAATGACCATCTCAGCGAGTACAAGTGGTTATCTGAATATTCGGAGAACTCAAATTACTTGGAATTGCTTGAGTTCCTTGAAGCTCCTGATTTTGCTTCTCTGCTACGTGAAGCAAAAGTGTATGGATTCTCCGACTTCCAGATAGCTCGAGCCATTGGACTAGGTGGGTTGGATCATAATATGGAAAAGGCGGGTCTCACCATCCGAAAATGGCGAAAGGAACTGGGCATCCAACCCAAGGTCAATCAGATTGATACCTTGGCAGCGGAATATCCAGCCCAGACCAACTACCTCTATGTAACGTACTTATAATAATAGTTAATAGACCCCCTCTAACTCCCCCTATATGGGGAGAATAAAATGGTTAAATGGTAAATAGTAAATGGTCAAATGGTAAATAGTAAATGGTCAAATGGTAAATGAGACAATAGGATTCACCAAGATGCACGGTGCTGGCAATGATTATATTTATGTCAACACGATGAAATACGATATTCCCGACCCATCGGCTACAGCCATAGCGTGGAGCCGTCCTCATTTCGGCATAGGTAGTGACGGATTGATTCTGATAGGGCGAGCCTCAACCCCTGATGCTGACTTCTCGATGCGCATCTTCAACAATGATGGTTCGGAAGCAATGATGTGTGGCAACGGAACCCGCTGTGTGGCTAAATACTTGCATGATAAGGGGTTGACCGACAAGAATCCTATACGCCTTGAAACCCTTTCCGGCATCAAGGTGCTTAATCTCCATCTCGACAAGGAGGGTAGGGTAGAGACCGTAACCGTCGACATGGGTGCTCCCATCCTCGAAGACGAAACCCAGTTCGACCCAGTCTTGGGAAAGAATCTATCTACTCCCCTCCCTTGCAGGGAGGGGCAAGGGGGTGGGTCTTCTATCTTCGTCTCTATGGGCAATCCCCATTACGTTATCTTTACCGATGAAGATGTAGAGAAACTGCCCATCGAGGAATACGGCCCACAACTCGAGCATCATCCAGCATTCCCACAGCGATGCAACATCGAGTTTGCACAATTACGAGCCGATGGCACCATCCGTATGCGAGTATGGGAACGCGGTTCAGGCATCACCCTTGCCTGTGGCACGGGAGCCTGTGCAACAGCCGTAGCAGCCGCACTCACAGGCCGTACAGGCCGCCAGTGTACCATCGAAATGGATGGAGGAGTGCTGCAAATCGAATGGGATGAACAGACCAATCATGTGATGAAGACTGGCCCAGCAGCTATCGTATTCGAGGGTACGATCAATCTTTTTTAATAGATTATATTTAACTTTTCTTGACATTAGTCAATTTATTACCAATTTTTGCAAAAAAGTTGACAAAATGTTTGGCGGTTTTCCAAAAAGGTCGTAACTTTGCAGCCAAATTCAAAGATACACGACAAAATGACATCTGCGAAGGTATATAACACAGCTGTTCTGAATAATCAGAATAATAATCAGCAGAACCAGAATAATAATTGGTTCTCTGTTGTTCGTTGTGTGAATTCTACCAGTCGGATGAACATGTAAAGACTGAACAATAGAGATTATATATAATAAATAAGGAAAGGCTGGTTCGAAAGAATCAGCCTTTTTTGTAGCTACAACACAAACACAGAGAAAAAACATTAAGTATTAACACAACACAAATCTGCGGGTAAGCGAGTGCAGAGTCAAAACAGGTTTTGAACTATGCCGAGCGGAAGCAGATTATCTAAACACAAGGTAAAACATGAAAAAGATTGAAGCAATTATCCGAAAGACTCGGTTTGAGGATGTGAAGGAGGCTCTGTTGGAGTCGGACATCAACTGGTTTGAGTATCACAATGTTCATGGTATCGGTCAGAGCCGTGAGGAGAGGATTTATCGCGGTGTGCAGTATTCGACTGACGTGATAGAGCGTGTGGCTATCACAATTGTGTGCCGCGACCAGTTTGTAGATCCTACAGTCAACGTCATATTGAAGGTCGCCCATACTGGCGAGGTGGGAGACGGACGTATCTTTGTAAGCGATATGATCGACACATGGAGCATCCGAACGGGTGAGCATGGCGACACGGTTCTAAGGGACAAGAAATAGGCCCCTCTCCTGTCCCCCCCCTCAAGGGGGATGATAATAACAACACAACACAAACACAAACCCCGCACCTCCGTTCGGGTTCCCCCTCTTAGAGTAGGGGGTTAGGGGGAGGCTTAATAATATGAACGAAATAGGTTTATCACTCGATACAGTTTGGATGCTATTGGCAGCCATGTTAGTTTTCTGGATGCAACCAGGTTTTGCATTGTGCGAAGCAGGTTTCACTCGTCGGAAGAATGCGGCAAACATTTTGATGAAGAACTTTGTGGACTTTATGTTCGGTAGTCTGTTGTTCTTCTTTATAGGCTTCGGATTTATGTTCGGAGGTGATATTCTCGGCGGATTCGTCGGTATACCTAACTGGGGCGACCTGAGCTTTTATTCGGGTGACCTGCCAGTAGAGGGTTTCTTGATTTTCGAGACAGTTTTCTGTGCCACAGCTGCTACCATCGTGAGCGGAGCCATGGCCGAACGCACTAAGTTCTCTATGTATTTGGTCTATAGCGCCTTTATCTCACTGATTATCTATCCTGTAGAAGGCCATTGGACTTGGGGCGGCGGTTGGCTCTGCAACGATGCAGCCGACGGATTCATGATGTCGACGTTTGGCGATGTGTTCCACGACTTTGCTGGTTCTGCTATCGTGCACAGCGTGGGTGGTGTCCTGGCTTTTGTCGGTGCGATGGCATTGGGTCCACGTCTTGGTAAGTATAGTAAGGACGGTAAGAGCCGTGCTATTCCTGGACATAACCTGGCACTTGCTGCTCTTGGCGTATTCATTCTCTGGTTAGGTTGGTTCGGCTTCAACCCAGGTAGTCAGTTGGCAGCAAGCGGTGAGGTAAACCGTACGGCCATCAGCCATGTATTCCTGACAACCAACCTTGCAGCAGTAGCTGGCGGTGTGGCAACAATGTTCGTCACATGGTTGAAATATGGTAAGCCATCACTTTCTCTGACCTTGAACGGCATCTTGGCAGGACTTGTAGGTATCACAGCTGGTTGCGACCTTGTTTCACCTATCGGAGCCGTTATCATCGGTCTTGTCTGCGGTACTGTCTTGGTCTTCGCCATTGAGTTCATCGACCACAAGCTCCACATTGACGACCCTGTAGGTGCAAGCTCAGTACATGGTGTATGCGGTATCCTTGGCACCCTGATGACAGGTTTGTTGGCTACAGAGAACGGTGCTTTCTACGGCGGCGGTTGGGGCTTCTTCGGAGCTGAGTGTTTCGGTATCCTCATGATTGACCTCTGGGCAGCTGCTTGTGGATTCGTCCTGTTCTACGGCATCAAGAAACTGCATGGACTCCGTGTGGATGCCCGTATCGAGGAAGAAGGTCTTGATATTTATGAACATGGAGAGAGTTGCTATAACTAATAAAGACCCTCTCTGTCCTCTGGACATCTCCCCCTCTATGGGGAGAATAGGACAATAGAGAATAGAACAATGAGATTAATAGTAAATAGTAATTAGTATAATAGTAAATTAGAATATGAAAAAGATATTTGCAATGATATTGCTCTGCGGAGCAACAATGGCCATAGAGGCACAAGAGATTAGTACAACGATTGGTAGTGACATCGTAAGTAGTTATATTTGGCGTGGTCAAGATCTGGGAGGTGTGAGCCTGCAACCGACACTTGGTTTGGAGTATAAAGGCATTTCGCTCTCGGCGTGGGGAAGTGTAGGACTTGCCGATCCTGCCGATACGAAAGAGTTTGATATCACACTCGGGTATACCATCGGAGGCCTGAACATAGGCATTACTGACTACTGGTTCAATGCTGGGCTTGATCCACAGGATCGCTACTTCAAGTATGATGCCCATGGTACAAACCATGTGTTCGAAGCAAACATCGGCTACGATTTCGGAGTGGTAAGTGCACAGTGGTACACGAATATCTCTGGCAACGATGGAGTGAACAAGGATGGCAAGCGCGCCTATAGCAGTTACTTTGAGGTTGCCGCCCCCTTCAAACTCGCTACCTGTGACTGGACAGCTACCATCGGCGCAGTTCCTTATGCCACTGATTTCTATGGCACAAACGGCTTTGCAGTAACCAACCTGGCAGTTCGTGCATCGAAGGATATAAAGGTGACAGACTCGTTCTCCATCCCCATCTTCGGAGAAGTCTCGGCCAATCCTTGTAGTCAGAAAGCCTATTTGGTCGTAGGAATGAGCTTGGGATTGTAAGTGAAAAATGAAAAGTGAAAAATTAATTATACATTTTACATTATACATTATAAAATGAATTATGTGTGGATTTGTAGGAATTTTAAAGATCAAGGGCGATGCTCACCAGAAGCGTGAGCAAGCCCTGAAGATGTCGGCCAAGATTCGTCATCGTGGACCAGACTGGAGCGGAATGTATAGTAGTGACAAGACTGTCATCTCACATGAACGGTTGGCCATCGTCGATCCGCTATCTGGCGGCCAGCCTCTCTATTCGCCCGACCGAAAGAAAGTACTGGCAGTCAATGGTGAAATCTACAACCACCAACTTCTGCGGATGGAGACTGACATCCAGTATCAGTATCAGACAGGAAGTGATTGCGAAGTAATCTTGGCTCTCTATGAGCAGTATGGAGTCGATTTCATTGATAAGCTCAACGGCATCTTTGCGTTCGTACTCTACGACTCAGAGACCGATGACTTCCTCGTGGCTCGTGACCCAATCGGCGTCATACCTTTATATATAGGATATGATAGCGACGGAACGATTTATGTAGCTTCTGAACTGAAGGCTTTGGAAGGTCAGTGTGAACGATTCGAGCCATTCCCTCCCGGACATTTCTGCACAAGCAAGCACGGTGGCAAGATAGAACGTTGGTACAAGCGTCCATGGATGCAGTACGAAGGCATGCATTGGAGTACATCCGACCGAGCTGAGGCGGTGCAGCAAGTCAAGCAGGGACTGATGGCAGCCGTGAAGCGCCAGTTGATGAGCGATGTGCCATACGGAGTGCTCCTCTCAGGTGGACTGGATAGTTCAGTCGTATCTGCCATTGCCAAGCTCTACGCAGCCAAGCGTATTGAGACCAACGATGAGCACGATGCCTGGTGGCCTCGCCTCCATAGCTTTGCTGTTGGATTGAAAGGTGCGCCCGACTTAGCGAAAGCGAAGGAAGTTGCTGACTATATCGGTACTGTGCACCACGAGGTGAACTACACCATCCAAGAAGGTCTCGATGCTATCCGCGATGTGATTTACTATACTGAGACGTATGATGTCACGACCATCCGTGCATCTACCCCTATGTACCTGTTGGCCCGTGTCATCCGCAGCATGGGTATCAAGATGGTATTGAGCGGTGAAGGTGCTGACGAGATATTCGGAGGTTATCTTTACTTCCACAAGGCTCCGAACGCAAGGGAATTCCATGATGAGACCGTGCGGAAAATCAGTAAACTTCACTTCTACGACTGCCTCAGAGCCAATAAATCACTCATGGCATGGGGTATCGAAGGACGCGTACCGTTCCTCGATAAGGAGTTCCTCGACATCGCGATGTCCATCAACCCAGAACTGAAGATGTGTCCTGGTTCAACCATCGAGAAAGGTGTGGTTCGTGAAGGTTTTGCCGATATGCTTCCTCGCAGTGTGGCTTGGCGACAGAAGGAACAGTTCAGCGATGGAGTAGGGTATAGCTGGATCGATACGCTGAAGAAGATTACCTCAGAAGCTGTTACAGACGAACAGATGGCACATGCTGCCGAGCGATTCCCGATTAATCCCCCGCTCTGTAAGGAAGAGTACTACTATCGTAGCATCTTTGCCGAGCACTTCCCAAGCGACTCTGCCGCCCGTAGCGTAAACCAAGAGGCCAGCGTAGCATGTAGTACAGCGATTGCGCTCCAATGGGATGAAGCATTCAAGAACATGAACGATCCTAGTGGACGCGCCGTAAAGGGAGTACATGAACAGGCTTATTGAGGCCTGAGGTATTAGACATTAGTCAATTGATAATAAAAAAATACAAACACAAAAAATAATCACACAAACCCCACACCTCCGTTCGGGTTCTCCCTCTTGAAGAGGGGGTAAAGGGGAGGACTTAAATTATGAGTAAACTAAGATTTGACGTGGTACAGGATGCTTTCAAGAAGAAGGCCGTACCAGCAGAGAGTCCAGCCGAGAGGACTTCGAAGTATTTCGGTGAATTAGTGTTCAACCGTGAGAACATGCACAAGTATCTGAACACAAAGACCTATGAGGCACTCATCGACTGTATCGACAACGGTCACCCACTTGACCGTGCTACAGCTGACGAGGTGGCTGAAGGTATGAAGACGTGGGCTATGGAACATGGTGTGACACATATCACTCACTGGTTCCAGCCACTCACAGAGGGCACAGCCGAGAAGCACGACTCCCTGATGGAGTACGATGGTAAGGGCGGAATGCTTGAGCAGTTCGACGGCAAGTCGCTCATCCAGCAGGAACCGGATGCCAGTTCGTTCCCAAGCGGCGGTATCCGTGCAACATTCGAGGCTCGTGGCTATACGGCATGGGACCCGACTTCTCCTGTATTCATTCAGGACGATACGCTCTGTATCCCTACCGTCTTCATTTCTTACACAGGTGAGGCACTCGACTATAAGACCCCGCTGAAGAAGTCGTTGAAGGCCGTGAGCGATGCAGCAGTACCTATCTGTCAGCTGTTCGACCCCAAGGTGAAGAAAGTCTACTCATATCTGGGTTGGGAACAGGAGTACTTCCTCGTTGACGAAGACCTGTATGCAGCCCGTCCAGACCTCATGCTGACAGGTCGTACCCTTATGGGACACGAATCATCGAAGAACCAGCAGTTGGACGACCACTACTTCGGCGCCATCCCTTCACGTGTGATGGAGTTCATGAAGGATGTCGAGATTGCCGGCTACCGTCATGGTATTCCATTGAAGACCCGCCACAACGAGGTGGCACCTAACCAGTTCGAGTTGGCACCGATCTTCGGCGAGACCAACCTTTCGAACGACCAGAACCAGATGATCATGAACCTCATGCAGCAGATTGCCCGTAAGCATGGATTCGTACTCCTGCTCCACGAGAAACCATTCGCAGGTATCAACGGCTCAGGAAAGCATAACAACTGGTCATTGGGTACAGATACCGGCACCCTGCTTCTTGCTCCAGGTAAGGATGCGATGGGTAACCTGCAGTTCGTCACCTTCTTCGTGAATGTGCTCGTAGCAGTCCAGAAGCACAACGCCCTGCTGAAGGCATCCATCGCTACCGCAACCAATGCCCATCGTCTGGGAGCCAACGAGGCACCTCCAGCCATCATCTCATCATTCCTGGGACACACGATGACCAAGGTGCTGCATAAGTTGCTCGAAGTACCGTCAGATACTCCGATTGAGATAGCAGGAAAGAAAGGTGCATCCGTGGGATTGGTCGAGATACCAGAGATATTCATCGACAACACCGACCGCAACCGTACAAGTCCGTTCGCATTCACAGGAAATCGCTTTGAGTTCCGTGCCGTAGGTTCGAGTGCCAACTGTGCAGGAGCCATGACCACCCTGAACGCAGCCGTAGCCGAACAGCTCACAGCGTTCAAGGCAGCAGTCGATAAGGAGATGGCAGCAGGCAAGCCAATGAATATCGCCTTCATGGATGTCCTCAAGCCGCTGATTGCCAGTATCATCGATACCGTCTGCTTCGATGGAAACGGCTATACCGAAGAATGGAAGGAAGAGGCCAAGCGTCGTGGACTGGACACCGAGACCTGTGTGCCCATTATGTTTGATGAGTTCACCAAGCCGGCATCCGTTGAGATGTTCGAGAAGACAGGAGTCTATACCAAACCAGAGCTTGAAGCCCGCAACGAAGTGAAGTGGGAAACCTATACGAAGAAAGTACAGATCGAGGCACGTGTGATGGGACGTATGGCTCAGAACCACATCATCCCAGCTGCCCTTGCATACAAGAATCGTCTGCTCACCATCATCACCCAGTTGAAGGCCCTCTATCCCGATGATTTCGAGTCGATGGCTCAAACCGAACTGGCTTTGCTCCAGCGTGTTACCAAACTCGTTGAGGATATCCGCACCAAGTGTGCTGCAATGGTCGATGCCCGCAAGGCAGCAAACAAGATTGAGGACGAGCGCGAGAAAGCCTTGGCTTACTACGCTATCGCAGAGTCGCTCTTCGCGATACGCCGACCTATCGACAAACTCGAAGAGGTGGTTGATAACGACCTATGGCCATTGCCAAAGTATCGTGAGCTGTTGTTCATCAACTGATAGAGAACAGCTGTTCTTCAATTAAACACATTTATAAAAGACCGACTCGAAAGTCGGTCTTTTGTTATCGCTTTGATTGCATGGCTCGTTAACTTTATGTGAAGCAGATGACTTCCGAGGTCATAAGCCGATAACTTTATTAACGGATAGGTAGTAGCCTTTTTATTCCCAGTTTGGGAACGCTTCATTCCCAGTTTGGGAACATCTCATTCCCAGCGTGGGAATAAACTCTCATCTGCCTTTCGTCTTTGCTACATGATTACAACCACAAGTGGTGCCAGCCTTTCAGCCAGCACCACTTGCTTGTATATTATATGTTCTTCCATGTTCCCTCCCTTGAGGGGCAATAGCGGAATAGGAGCTATTGGGCTTCGCCGGTGGGAGGAAACGAGATGCCAATCCGATGAGCTTTTTATTTCATTAGCTGAAACAATAGACACATCTGTTGAAGTCGTACTGAAACAGTAGACAAAAACGATACGAAAAGTCAAAAATTGATACTGTCAGAAATTTGAATCGATTCAACTCATCAATTGAATCGATTCAATCGATTGAATGAATCGATTCAAGTTTTGCACACCTATATTTAAGAGTTTAGAGATAAGTGAGTCAACATTTCTTTTTTCTAAAGTTCTACAGTCCTTAGTTGTTGAATAAATGGTCTCGGCTTTTTTGTAAATTTGTCATTTCGGCAGGCTCAAGATGTATCATTTCGTCATTTCTTCAGCCCTGACAAGCATGTTTCTGATTTCCTGTATATTGCTGATGATGCTGACGATGCCACAAGTCATCAGGAATGCAAGAATAGTGGTAGCAATCAGGCGTGAGTTTTCGGAGAGCCACAACCAAAATCCTTTCTGCTCAGTGAAAGTAAATAGAGGGGTGTTGATTGGCGCAAGCAACAGATAGCCTACAGCGAATCCTCCGATGACAATACCTACCACGAAGGCTGCGACCATCGCCATCCGATAGCGACGAATGGTGGCTTCCTGATGCTGCTTGACGTATTCTACAGCATCCAGACGCTTATTGAGTGCCGCCATGAAGTCGGCACTATCGTCGAATGTAGGTTTCTGTGCGAGGAACAGTTCCTCAAGTACGGGATCTTTATCATTCATATCTTTCTATTCTTAATGATTGACTACTTCTTGCCTGACGGCGAACTAAAGTTTGTTCATCCTTAACTCTTCCCGAAGTTTGTCTCGTCCACGTGAGAGTTGCTTCTTGACGGCATCTTCCGAGGTTTCGGTGATGGCTGCTATCTCCTTAATGCTGTATCCGCTGAGATAGAACAGGGTGATGGCTGAACGCTCTTTTGGGGGTAGGGTGCTCAGGGCAAGATAGAGGTCCTGATGTTGGAAGGCGGAGTCGGCAGAAGTGTTGCTGACAACCATGCGTGCTTCCTCGATACTCGCCATCGTACGCATGCTCGCACGGTGGTTGAGAAAGGTGTTGTGGGCAATCTTGAAGAGCCACGAGCGGAAGCGCCCCTTGTCCTGATAGCCAGCACACGAGAGATAAGCCTTCACCAGCGCATCCTGAGCGAGGTCGTCGGCATCGTCCTTCTTGCCACAACAGAGGGCGAGCAAGAAACCTCGTAGTGCCTCCTGCTCACGCTCCACCTGTGCTATGAATTCCTCGCGTGTCACTTGCCCTGTGTACTTAACTTTGTTTCTTCTGCCTCCATCTCCTTGGCGAGCATTTTCTTGCCTACGATGTAGTTGATGAAGAGAGCTATGCCAACACCCAGAAGAACGACACCAGCCAAAAACAATCCTTTAATATCATCCGAATTACTATAACCAACATAACCAGCATAAGCCGTGTAGCCCAGGAATCCAATACCGAGGAAGGCGGTGATGCAGCCAGCGAGCAGTTTGTTCAGCAGCTTTTCTTTCAACAGTTTCTTCTTTGGTGAGATTTTCGCCATCAGTTCCTCGATGTCCACATCCGGATTCTTCTCGATGGCTGCCAACATAACCTGCGTACGGTTCTTCGACTCGTTGATTTCTTTACGAATGCCCATCCAAATGGCAAAGATTGGAAGAATACATCCACATCCGATTGGAATTAAGAGCGACATTAATGCGCTAATTTCTAAATGTCCCATTTTTCTTTTCCTTTTTTTTACATTCTACTTTTTACATCTTATTGACCTTGGTCACTCATATAACAATCGGGAAGGACAAAAGGTGACGTCTGTTCTTAAAAAAAAGAAAAGTTATTCGTAATGGCGGATTCTTACATCAATACCCTCTCCCTTCAGCTGCGAAGGGATGGTGTTGACATCGGTCTGCCCATAGTGATATGGGAAGAGCACACGAGGCTTAATGATTTTGGCAGCACGGATGAGCTGCTCAGGAGTCATGGTGTAGGGTTGGTTGCAAGGCAGGAATGCGATATCTATGTTCTTAATGTCGGCCATCTCTGGGATGTCCTCTGTGTCGCCAGCGATATAGATGCGCAAGCCGTCGAGGGTCAGGATGTAGCCGTTGTCACGGCCTTTGGGATGGAACAGAGTACGTCCCTCAGAAATGTTGTATGCAGGAACTGCTTCAATTGAGATGTTGCCCAGCGTTGCATTTTGACCGTTAGCCAGTGCTAAGCCTGAGCCATACATGTCGGCGCAGCGCTTGTTCATGATGAGCTGTGTACGTTCGCCCGTGAGCTGACGGATGGCTGCTGCATCGTAATGGTCGCCATGCTCGTGGGTCACGAAGACGTAGTCGGCTTTAGGCATAGAAGCATAGTCGATGGTGCGATTACCCATACGGCCAACAGGGTCGATTTGTATCTCGCTGCCGTCGAACTCTATTCGGATGCATGAGTGCATCAGTGCGTGCAACTTGATTGTCTTTCTGCTTTTGGTCTTGAACACATCCACCTCGTAGTTATCAGTGCTGACAGGCATCTTCGCATCCTGCCAGGCGGTGATTCCTCCTTTGAGGTTGATGCACTTGTAGCCCTCTGCTGCCAGTCGGCCTGATGCATTGGCTGAGCGGCGTCCGCTACGGCAATAGACAGCAATGGTCTTGGAAGTTGGCAGCGTGGCCTTTACCTTCTGTATGAAATCGTCCTTCCCCTGATCGATATTGATGGCTCCCTCGATATGCCCTTCGGCAAATTCGTCGGCAGCACGTACGTCCAATACTACGATATCGGGGGTCGCAATCAGTTCTGCAAATGCCTTCACGTCGGCACTCTCGTAATTTCCCTGGCCGCAAGCTGTTGTAAGCCCAAGTGTCGCCAGCAGACTTGTAATAATCTTCTTCATGATGTTTACTTTAAATGTATTAATGTAAGATGTATAATGTAAAATGTCTTCAATTCTTTAATTTTTACATTTTTCTAAAGACTTTTCCTTCGCATGTTTGGCAAACTGGAACAGTGACAAAGGAAGGTGGCAGTAGCCTGTGGGATTCTTGTCGAGATAGTCTTGATGATACTCCTCGGCGCGGTAGAAGTTATCAAGAGGCTGCTGCTCTACCACGAACGGCTGCTGATAGTCTTGTTGCTCTTTGGCGTAGACCTCCTTGATGACGGGCAGGTCTGCGGGATCGGTATAGTAGATGCCTGTGCGGTAGCGTGTTCCTTCGTCGTGACCCTGTCGGTTGAGGCTTGTGGGATCGATAGCCTTGAAGAACATCTGCAACAGGAATCGGAGGCTTACCACATCGGGGTTGTAACTTACATGAACGGTCTCGGCATAGCCTGTTGTGTCGGTATAAACCTCCTCGTATGAGGGGTTTGGGGTGTGTCCGTTGGCAAATCCCACCTCGGTTGCCTCCACTCCCTCTATTTGCTTGAAGTAATGCTCTGTTCCCCAGAAGCATCCCCCTGCAAGGTAAATGTCTTTTGTTTTTCCCATATTGTTTTATTCACTATAGTTATGATCTACTACTATGGCTACGTGGGAGTCGGGTACCAGCGGCTGTAGTTCAGCTGTGAGCTGACGTACAAGAGCAGCATCGTCGTGGACAGATATGTCGGGAACGACATCAACGGAGAGCAGATTCTCTTTCTCTGAATAATAGAATCCATGTACCTGAACAATCTCCTTATGGGCTGCAAGTGTCTGCAGCACAGCTGTCTGCAATTCGGAACGGCGGTTCTCACCTGTAGCGACGGCATAGACGCCAACGGTCATGATGATGCCGTGACGCTCTATCATTTGCATGGTTATATTTCGTGTCAGTCCATGAATCTCGTGGGCAGACATCGTGTCGTAGACATTGATATGGAGTGAACCGATTTTTACCTCAGGGCCATAGTTGTGGAGAATCAAATCATATACACCATGTACGCCCTCGAAATCGGATACTTCTTTCACAATCTGTCGGGTCAGTTCTGCTGAAATGCTGCTTCCCAACAATTCATTGACAGGAGAGGCAAGCATCTCGATACCAGCCTTGATGATGACGATGGAAATCAGTGCGCCCAAAATGCCATCGAGCGATACGCCCCATAGCAGCATGACGCCAGCAGAGATGAGGGTGGCAAGGGTGATGATGGAATCAAACAGGGCATCAGAACCAGAGGCTATCAAGGCATCGCTTTTCAACTGCTCGCCCTTGCGCCTGACGTACAATCCCAAAACCAATTTCACCACGATGGCTACGATGATCACCACGAGTGTTACTGTTGTGTAATTGGGTTCGGTAGGATTGAAAATCTTCTTTACCGACTCAATGAGTGAGGTAATACCTGCTGACAGTACGATGACGGCAATGATGATGGCGCTGAAATATTCGATACGTCCAAAGCCGAAGGGATGTTTCCTATCGGCAGGACGCTGTGAGAGTTTAGTACCTACGATAGTGATAACACTCGACAGTGCATCGCTAAGGTTGTTAACGGCATCCATCACGATGGCTACAGAACTGGCCAAAATCCCTACAGTGGCTTTGAAGCCAGCCAGTAATACGTTGGCTGCGATGCCAATCACGCTGGTACGGATGATTTCCTGACTACGGTCTTTTTTCATATCTCTATTTTAAATAAAGTTGCTTGATGGCACTATTAATGGCATTCTGGCATTGGTCAATCTTCTCAAAATGTTGTCTCCTTTCAGTGTCGTCGTCGCCCATGCTCTTCTCTATCTGCTCTCTCTTCTTCTTATACAACTCGAATCCTTCATCGCTTACATCCATCATCTGCTTACACTGCCAGAACAGTTTTTGCATACTTATCTTGAAGCCGCCACTCATGACGGCATAATTGCGATATTCGAAATTAAGCATGTTTTTTACGCTGATTGTGGGGGCAAGCTTAATTAAATCACTATTAAGCGAATCGCATATCACCGTCTTGTAGTAGCTGCGAAACCTATAGAACTCAGCCACGTTCTCAGTGAATAGCACGTTGCCCACAGTGTTGATTGTCTCGATGCTCGACGAGAAGATGTGCTCTATGGTTTCTGTATAGTCAAGATAAGGGCAGCTGAGGAGAAATGTATAATACAGTTCATCAAATCGTGTGGTATCCTGAGCCAGTTGTAGCTGGGCTTCTATCGCATTGGTAATTGTGGAGTCGCAATCCTCTATTGACTCCAGTGAGTTGTACATGTCGTACATCACCATCATTACTATTTCTTGTTTCTCGCTTTGTTTCTTATAGAAGTCGATGATGGCTGCTGTACCAAAAGTGAGCGCAATGGATATGGTGGTAGCGAGAACGGTGATGAGCAGTTCCCTGACGAAACTACTTGAACCGGTATTTGTGACAAACTTAGGTGTCTTGAATTTTGCATCCATAATGATTGATGTATAATGTATAATGTAAAATGTATAATGGTAAATGGTAAACGGTACTTACTTCAGTGTGAGTGGATATACAATATTTACGATCAGAATGTTGGCTGTAAGGATAATGATGTCCATCAGCAGACCGATACGCATGAAATCGCTGAAGCGGTAACCTCCCGGACCATAGACCAACATGTGGGTAGGTGAGCCGATAGGAGTAGCAAAGCTACTACTCACACTTATCATCAGGGCGATGAGGAAGGTGTATGGCTCGTAGCCTAGTTTCTCTGCTGCTTCATACATAATAGGGAAGAACATGGCTCCGGCTGCCGTGTTGGATATGAATTCCGTGGTGAGGTTGCCGACGAGGCAGATGGCTATCATGACGACGATAGGATTGGTGCCGCACACATCGAGGATGCCTGTAGCCAGCCGCTCGGCGATACCTGTCTGCAGGATAGCAAGTCCGAGGACAACACTGCCTGCAAACACCATTAGGATGTCCCAGTTGATGGCTTTCCTGGCCTGCTCTATGCTACAGCATCGAAATATGAGCATAGCTGCTGCAGCGATGAATGCACTCTGCAGTAGCGACATGACATTCAGTGCTGAAAGGACCACCATCACTATCATGATAGCAGATGAGACAAGAGTCTTGGGACCGATGTTCACAACTTGTTCACTGTCAAAGAAATGCAATTGTGACGAGAGGTTGTCAGTATTGACATTCATGCGTGGCGGACATTCCAGCAAAAGTGTGTCGCCTGCCTGCAACACTACCTGACGTGGAGGCTCTTTGATACGTTGCCCACTACGAGCCACAGCTACCAATGTCAGGTTGTTGTCGCGTTCTAACTTGCTGCTGGCGATAGTTTCACCTATCAGACTGCTTCCAAACTTGACGTATGCTGTACGAAGCTGGCGCTTTCGATCTACTTCGCTCATTGAGAAGATATGATGGTCGGCACTCACCAGCCCGTGGCTCTTCTTCAACTGCAGAATCTCGTCTATCTGACCGGCATAGATTAGGCGGTCGCCACCCATCACATACTCGTCCTCGCGGACTGGCGATGTAACGTTGTCGAAATGGTATATTTCAATCAAACTGCCGCCTCGCACTTGACATAGACCCGCTTCTTCCAAGGTTTCGCCAATGTGCTTATTGTCTGACGGAACCAACAGTTCGACGGTATACTCCGATGTTGCTTCGAAAGCTGACTCTGGAGCCTTACGGTCGGGCAGTAATTTTCGGAACGCAATAATCGAAAGCACACCTACCGTGAGACAGAACAATCCGGGGATAGTAGTAGCAAGCACGTTCATCGTCTCACCCGTCTTGTCGGCATAAAGACCGCTGATAATCAGGTTGGGAGGAGTTCCGATAAGGGTACAGACTCCACCCATACCAGATGCGTAGCTCAATGGAATGAGTAGTTTCGAGGGCGAAATGCCTAACTTTTTCGACCACATCTTGACAATACCCACAAACATAGCCACTACCGTGGTGTTGCTCAGAAATGAACTTAGTCCTGCTACAGGTAGCATCAGGCGTATGACTGCCTTGCTGTAACTATTGGGTTGACCTAACAGATGGCGCACAATCCACTGAAGCACGCCCGTGTGAGTGAGTCCTGCTACGACTACGAACAAAACACCAATAACTACCACTGATGTGGAGCTAAACCCTGATAATGCATCTTTTGCGTCGAGTACACCCGTGACAAACAGAATGCCAATTGCTGCCAAAAACACCATGTCGGTCCGGATTTTCGTGAAGAGCAGCGTGGTGAACATACCCAGGACCGTGACGATAGTGATCCAGGCGTAGATGTTGAACCCTAAGAACAATGATGATTCCATCTTTGTTAGTTGTTTAATTGAAACTTACATGAATTCAAACAGATTGACAAAGCCTGTCATGACGAAGATGGCACGCACATCGTCTGTGATGCCTTTAATATAGACATGACTGCCCTTTACCTTGGCACTTTTCAGAACGCCAAGGAAGATACGCAGGCCGCTTGACGAAATGTAATCCAACTTCGTGCAATCGATAATGATGTCTTTTCCCTCACTGTCGAAAAGCGGACCCATCGCCCGCTCGGTTTCTGGGGCAGCTGCAGTGTCGAGACGCCCCTCCAGAATAGCAACCATGTTGCCGTCTAGTTCTTGAATAGTTGTTTTCATCCTTGTTATTTTAATCAATTTATTTTTTTTATTATCAGTTTCGCAAACTTGTAAAGTCTAAAGCCTCTTTCTCAGCGTCAGCACGTTGTGACCATCTAACCGCTCGTAGTTGATACTGTCCATAATCTGGCGGATGATGTGGATGCCCAGACCGCCGATAGGACGTTCTTGAACAGAGAGAGAGAGGTCGACATCAGCCTTCACGGTAGGGTCAAAAGGCTTACCACTGTCGATGATGGTAAATTTCAGCCGCACGTCATTTGCCTGGGCCTCGATGGTCAAATTGCCATGTGTACCAATAGGGTAGGCGTATTTCATCACATTGACCACTGCTTCTTCGAGAGCGAGGTTCATCTGCATGGTGACAGCAGGACTGAACCCAATCGCCTCGCACACTTCATCGACGAAAGCAGCCAGACGCGGCACCTCCTGGGTGTCATTGGGTAGTGTGATACTTTTACACATCCGCACGTCGCGTTGCTGTTTCGTATATTGAATGGCCATCATTGTCAGATCGTCGCTTTGCTCTGCATCGCCTACGAACTGATGGACAGCATCGGTTAAGAGGTTGATGAGCTGCTTCGGGTCTTGCTTCTGCTCGGACAGCGCTTGTGTTGCCACATCGTTCACACGCTGCATCATGAACTGCTCATGAGAGGCATTTTCGGCTTCGGTCAGTCCATCGGTGAAGAGGAAGATAGTGGTACCAGGGAACACTTGCTTCTCCTGCAGAGTGTATTTCCATGATGACATGATTCCTACCGGAATATTGGAATCACAGGGCAGTGTACCTACTCCTACACCTACTAACAGCGGTGCATCATGTCCTGCATTGCAATAGCGCATGCGACCTGTAGGCAAGTCGAGCACACCCACGAAAAGTGTGACGAACATATTGGATTCATTCATGTCGGCCATAGTCTTGTTCATGGTGGTCATGATGCGGTCGGGCATTGACTCGCGTGCCGACACTGTTCGGAAAATGGCTCGAGTAACGGCCATGACAAGTGATGCAGGCACTCCCTTGCCCGAAACGTCACCAATGCAAAAGAAGAGTTTCTCGTCGCGAATGTAGAAGTCGAACAGGTCACCGCCCACATCCTTGGCAGGCATCAACGTGGCATGTAATAGTACATCGTCGCGGTTGGAACTTGTGGGGAAGTTTTTGGGCAGCATTCCCTTTTGAATAGCACTGGCAATGTGGAGTTCACTTTCAATCGCTGCTTTCTTTTCATTGATTTCGTTATACTTCTGCTGGTTCTTCGCTACGGTGCGGAGGATGAGGATAATCATGCCGATACCCAACAATTGCATGATGGTCACCAATGCTACGATTCGGCGTATGTCTCCATAAATCTCATCTTCGGGAATTACAATCGATATTGTCCAGCCTGTCCGCTCTACATGTGTTGTGTATTCTTGTACCTTTGTCTCCTTGTTCTGTGTTTCGTCGGGACCAACCATCACCTTTCCCTGACGACTGAGCACCACGCCGTAAGCATTTTCGTACACCTGCATACTGTTCACCAGCTGTGAAAGCCATTCCAGCGATACGTCGGCTGTGAGAACAGCAGCTGTTTGTCCGCGGTAGTCTTTTAAAGGAACAGAATAAGTGGTCATCAGGATGTTTCCACCTCCTTCATCGATGTAAGGTTCCGACCAATAGCTCTCACCTAATTCAAGGGGTTTGGCAAACCATTCCTGAGAGGGGTAGTCGTATTGCGGTGTAGCCAACGTCTTCATCTCAATCACTTCTCCTTCGCGACATGCATATGGTGCAAATAACGGATGCTGACTATAGTAGCCCGGAACCAGTGCTACTGTCGATCCCATTACCACAGGGTTGTCTTCTACCACGCGACGTGCTACCACCTGAAGACTATCGGGTACATCCAAACACCAACGGGCAATCCACATGCTGTTGCGTACTGCTGCCTCAGCCTGGTTTACCACATCCATAATCTGCACACGAGTGGTTTCCAACTGATTCTCAGCACGCATCATCGCCTCTTCGCGTATTCCTTTCAACGAATAAAAATACTGAATGAGGGACGTGGCTCCAAGGGTAACGGCAGCCACGATAATCAGCATTAATCCTGGCTTGGCCAATTGGGCAAGGGGTATTCGTTGTGTGATTGATTTCATGATTTGCTTTTTTTGTGTCCAGAGGGCTTCTCGCTAACTGCTAACCTTATCACTTTTAATCTCTAGTCTTTCTTCAAACGTCTAAGCAGTTCTATCAGCACTTGCCATATGTCGTCGATGGTCTTCATTTCCACACGCTCACATGCGGAGTGTGGTTCCACGATGCGAGGACCAATGCTGGCTATCTGGATGCCTGGATAATGCTGTACGAAGAATCCTGCCTCGAGTACAAAGTGCATGGCTACCATACGGGGGCGCCAACCCAACACATCGAGGAAAGTGTCGCTGGTCAGTTGGAGGAAGGGGGAATGTTGGTCTTCCTGCCATGCTGGTGCTGACATTACCGTCTCTGAAGTGGCGCCACAAGATGCGAAAACGGCAGCAATCTTCTGACTGAGTTGCTCCATATCGGCATCAACGAAACTGCGAGTGTGAGTCGAGACAAAAATACAGTTGTCTTCGGATTGTATACGCCCGATATTGTTAGACGTTTCTACGGTGTCGTTCATTATCTCGCTCATCTTCACCACACCCTGCGGTATCTGCGTTAGGCAAGACATCAGACCTTCAAAAGCCTCTTTATTGATAACTGAAAGTTGCGGCTCGCACTCTTTGATGGTGCAGTGCATGCCTGCGTCGCTCTCAGCATATTTCTCGTGAAGCCAATGGTTGATATTCGTCTCCTGCTCATTTACCTCGCCTGCCGATACGCAGATAATAATTTCTGCCGAAGAGGCTATTGAAGCGTTAGCCTCACCGATGTGGATGGAGGCTACATCAAAGTTGCAGTTGTCACGCATGGCAGACAAGAGTGTAAACACAGCTACGACGGTACTGCAACGCCCCTTGTTGATATCTACTCCTGAGTGTCCGCCCAATCCGCCCTCAAAGCGTATGTCGTACCAATGCCCCGTTGGCGCAGCTTTGTATGTTAATGGAATGCGATGCAACTGCAGACAAGCTCCAGCTGCACCTGTGGTAATCGTGTCGTAATCCTCTGAGTCAAGGTTGATGACCTTACGTCCACGTAGGAAATCCTTCGATAGGTGGGCTGCACCTGTCATGCCGTCTTCCTCGTTAGTGGTTGTGATGACTTCTAAAGCTGGATGCTCTATATTGTTGCTCTCCAATACTGCTAATGCCATTGAGAGACCTATGCCGTTATCGGCTCCTAACGATGTGCCGCGTGCCTTCATCCATCCATCCTCTACATATGTCTCGATGGGGTCATATAATGGATTTGACATCCCTACACAGACCATATCCATGTGGTTGAGAAGCACGATAGGTTCGGAAGTCTCGTATCCAGGTGTGGCTGGTTTGCGGATGACAACACAATTCTCGGCATCGCGCTCATAATCTAACTTCAGGTGTTGGGCAAACTGACAGAGATAGTCTGCCACGTGCTCTTCGTGGTGAGAAGGGCGTGGTATCTGGTTAAGCTCGCTGAAGATACTGAATATGCGTTCGGAAGTAGGTCGTCCCATATTTGTTTATTGTTATTTTTAAGAGTTGTTACCTTAAAATCTAAAGCCTAACGTTTAAATTTCTTTCTCCAAGCATCGGCACGCACACGCATGTTTGCCTGCAGGCAATCGCTATAAAGCCAAGGTTCGCAGCTGTGAATGTCGCCTACATTGATGAAATTCTTGTAGGGAGGATATTCGGAGCCACTGTAACCTGTGACGACGAGGACGTGGTGTTCGGGCGATAGAGTAACGGTAACAGGTGAAGTGAGTTGTGTGAATCGTGAAGTGTGGAGCGTTGCTGGTGTGGCATCGGTGCGCCAGTTCACAGGATTGATTGCCATGCAAGAAGCTCCCACTATGGGTTGGATGTAACGCACGTCCTTCACCGTGTTGTAACAGATAGTGACACCCGCATCGTTCTCTCTTTGCGCAGCCTTGATGTGCTTCGTTTGCTGCATGTCCTCTGGAGTTACCTTATAACCTAAGACATAGGCGGCGGCCAACTGACGATAAGTCGCATCGCTCATGTGTTTTAGCAGATTCACTACAGCAAGTCCACCCTGACTGAATCCTGCGATGATGAGCGGACGTGACGGGTCACGCCGTGCGATGAAGTGGTCGAAAGCCTTGCATACATCGTCCATTGCTAATCGGGCACGTCGGTTGACGGTGTCGTCGTTCTGTGTCATGAATGCTTCGATGGTGGTGTGGCGGTAGTAAGGGGCATAGAAGCGGTTTCCTGGCGACATGTAGGTTGCCGCCTTATGTATTTCAGATGCCATGTGCTCACGATGGGTAGGATTCCACACGTTAGCATAATGACTTGTGGCTCTTGACCATTGACCATTAGTGACAGTCAATCGGCTCCAGTCTTCCTCCCATGTCGAAACTACATAGAATACATCGGCGCCCTTCCCCGTTGAATCACCATCGACTGTAATCCACATCGTCGGATCGTTGTAGTCAGGGGCAGGTGGAATAAATTCAGAGGCAAGCGTACCCGTGCTGCAAACGAAGAATACCGTAAGCAGTAGGCAGTAAGCACTAAGCCAGCCTTTCTTAAATCCTTCCCTAACGGGACTGACTATATCATCAGCCGTAAGCACCGTCATTTTCATTGGCAGTTAGTAAATTATTGTGGCAAAAGTAGTAAAAAAAAATGACATTCAAGTATGAATGACAAAAAAAAGAAGAAAAACAGGGATTATATGTGATGAATTATGGAACTTTAGTTCGTCGTAGTCAATAATTTCACTATCTTTGCATTGCAATTTATAAATATTGGTATTATGCAACTTAACAACGGATTTTCAATTCCTCAGATGGGTGCCGGTACTTGGACGCTGCGTGGAGAAACAGCGCGTGAGAATGTGCGTCTGGCTCTTGAAGCAGGATTCCGTCACATTGATACGGCACAAATGTATGAAAACGAGGCCGAAGTTGGACAAGGCATCGTGGATAGCAACGTACCACGCAATGAAGTGTTTCTCACCACTAAGATTGTTCCCAACACCATGAGGCAGGGGGCAGAAGCAGTCCGTAGTTCTATCGAAGAGAGCCTTGCCAAGCTGAAAACCGACTATATTGATTTGCTGCTGATTCACTGGCCCGTAAAGGACTGTGTGAAGTACACGTGGCAGGTAATGGAAGATTATGTAAGGCAGGGCAAAGTCCGCTCCATTGGGGTGAGCAATTTCAATCCTCACCATCTCGATGACCTCCTTGCGTTTGCTGAGATACGTCCTGTAGTCAATCAAATAGAAGTTCACCCGTATATGTCGCAAGAAGAGAATATCGCCTACAACCGCCAGTTAGGCATTCAGGTGGTGGGCTGGGGACCATTCGGACAAGGCGACATCGATGTCTTAGGAGAGCCGCTGTTGCAATCACTGGCACAGAAGAACGGGAAGACTGCTTCGCAGGTTGTCTTGAGATGGATTGTCCAGCGTGGATTGATTACCATCCCACGTTGCAGACCCCGTCACTTTGCAGAGAATCTTGATGTGATGCATTTCACGCTGAGCGACGATGATATGATAGCTGTGAGTTCGCTAAATAGGAACACACGCTCGAGCGAGGCGAATGACCCCGAGAATTTCCCTTGGTAATATAGGCCTTTGACGTTTGGATTAAAACCTTATGCCAAAGAATGCACGGGTACGCCATTTGATGTTATGTACAGCGAGGCTTTCATCGTGACCGATGTTGGTGAAGTTGAAAACCATCGACATGCCGAGGAACTTATTGCCCCATTGGCGCACCACGGCTCCACGACTAGTGATGATGACCTCTGGAAAATGGTAGTGAAGGGGCACTCGGTTGCCATCGAAGGTCATAGAGGTCTTACTATAGACGATGAAAGTGGGTAGGGCAGAAATATGTAGCAGCCATCCCTGCGATGGCACATAGTTGTAGCCATAGCCCGCACCAATGCCGATATTGGTCATCTTGAGCTGCATCCCCTGCTCCCAATCGAGTTTAGCGTGTTGTCCTTGACCCGATGCCGCCAAAAGGAAGCTGCCGGCAGAGCGTCGCTGAATGTAACTTTGCGAGAAAGCTGCTGGATAAGAGAAGCGGCGGCTGTTGAAGACGTAGAAGAAGTTCAGATTCATTGTCTTTACCTCTAACAGACCGTCAGGCAGCTCAATGCGCGCCATGCCCTCATGATCATGCCAACCCGTGAAGTTTTTTGCATTCTGATAAATGACATCGAACCCGAAACGCTTACCATATGAATTGAAGTTCAGTTCGTAATCATGGTATTTGCCCATCAGTTTGGCAGGATTAAGTGCTGCGCTGAGTGTGAAACCGAGATAACTCACACCTACACTGAGTGTCGTTTTCCTATTGGCTTCCATCTTCGAGTTGAAATGTTGGTCGTTGTCAATTCCCTTTGCTTCAATCTCTGCCCCCGACACATTCAGACGCGCAGTAATGGTCCATTTCGTCGTAGGTCGCGTGATGTATGTCGTGTCGATGTTTCCCATACGGTTGTAACGGGCAGCAAGGATGCTGTCCCTCTGTGCTTTTTCTTGCCTGTCGCTGCTTTGGGCCTTAGCCGTATTGTTGAAGATGAAGAGGGTAACTATCAATAGTAGAATTTTTCTCATTAGTATCACTGCCAATATAGTTTATCTAAGTTATGGTTTGTCTTCGGTCTAAGGAACTCGGTCTAAGGCGCTTTTGACCTTGTTATCTTACAGTCTCACGCCGAAAGATGCACGGGCGCGCCATTTATTCTGGTTGACCACTACTATATCGTCGTCGAAGATGGAGTTATTCATCACGAGGGTAATTCCTGCAAAGTAGCGGGGCGAGAAGTTATAAACGATGGCTGCACGTTCGTTGAATATCATATTAAAGCGCATGTGCTGGGCTTTCTTGCGCTCGCCGTTCACTGTGAAGTTATTGTGATTGTAAACAACGAAGGTGGGCAGCATGGAGAAATGGAACAGCCATTTTCGATGAAAAACCCAGTTGTACCCGTAACCGCCTCCGATGCCGAAGTGACCTACATGGATACGTGTGTCGGGCGCATTGGGACTGCGTTGTTTCAGTTCGTCGGTGGTCTTGATAGTACCTCCCTGATAGCTGAAGCCAACAAGCCAAGAGCCTGCAGACCGACGTTGGATATAGCTCTGTGTGAAAGCTGCTGGATAAGAGAAACGACGGTGGTTGAAGGTGTAATAGCCTGCAAGGTTGAGCACTTTCATTGTGACATCGTCCTTCTCGAGCCGTTCCATGTTATCGCCACGACGAATATCACCTGCCAGTGTGGTAGAGCGCTGATAGCTAGCATCAAGACTCAGATGACTGCTATAATAATTGAGGTTGAATTCATAATCCTTGTAGACACCTTTCCATTTGGCTGGATTGATAGCCAAACCGATTCCTATTCCACGATAGATGCCGGCTATGGAGAGGGTGGTCTTATGACTGGTCTTCAGGTCTGCCTTACAGTAGACATCGTTCACCGTTCCTTTTGCGTGAAAGGAATTGCCTGTTTGGTTAAACCTTACCTTCAACGTCAGTTTTCCTTCTGGTCGTGTGACATAGGCAGTGTCGTAGGAGGTGCGATAGTATCGGGCAGCGAGCACACTGTCAACCTGTGCACGCCTTATTTGGTCGCGCGTCTGAGCATGAAGAGCAATGACTGAAGCGCAGAGCATTAGAAACCCGGTAAACCGTATGTTGTAACCTGTAACTGTCTTTTTAAAATTCATATCCGAGGTTCAGGAAAAAATATGGTTTTTTAGTGCGATTGCTATATCCGAGGGTTGCACCGATAGGACCGACAATGGTGCTGTAGTAGTAAGCAATCTGGCCTCCAAGTAGGGTGCGGCGCTCGAACAGTTCCCTCAGCAATCCTGACTGCTGGGCACCACTCATACGGAATAATACGTAACTGCTGCCGCCGATGCGCTGCTGTGCCTGCAACTGAACAGCTACAAATTGATGGTCAACATATTCTACGTTGCCGATACCGGCGAAAGGCATTTGCTGTTCGACATAGTGGCCAAACCAGTCGCCACCGATGGTATTGCCAAAGGCGGGCGGGATGACAGAACCGAAAAGCAGACGTCCATAAAACATAGGTTGAAGAGTAAGGCGGTTGCCAAGGGTGAACGACATGCGCCAGTTTGCATTCACTTCGCTCATACCTGGCTTATCGTCCAGTTGGGTGAAGTTGTCAGTCAAATAAGAATATTCAGCCTTGAAGCGGGCTCCGCGTGTTGGGAAGTTCCAGTTGTCTTCGCTATTGTAATTGACGCGAGCATGGTAACTATAGAAATGCTCGTTCTTGAGCGCTTTTTGTATGGATGTTTCAGTGCCTAATACGTTGCGGTAGTGCATATAGTCCCATCGTAACCCATACTGAATATTGAAATGGCGTAAGTCATGGTTGATAGGAATGATTTCTGCTTGGAACTGATTGTAGCGGATATTATAGTCGCGCTCGCCTTCGAAATAAATATCCACGTCATTACGGCGGAAAGAATAAGTAAGTGTAGGACGGATAAAACTACGAGGATGGATGGTCAGTTCGCCCCGTGCCATCAAGCGCTTACCCAGTTTCAACGTGATGTCCGTGTTGATAGGAATAGCCGTTTTCAGATGAATGTCGAGCCCGAGTTGCAAAGCAGCGTACTCCTCGGTATCGTAGCGTGCACCGGCATGCAACTGTACTGACTTACGTTCTCCAGCTATGAGCACTACGCGCACACCATCAGCTTCCTTCCATTTTTTCTCCACCTCATTCCAAATACCTGGAATCATCGAGCGCGGAGTAACTCCTCTAGGTAGTTTCTCTGGTATAAGATGACATTCAGCGGTTTGGAAGAACAGGTCCACACGCATTGATGTAGTGAGTTGTTGCGCCAGATCGGCATCGATGCTGTCGTTTGGAGTGTTGGGAGAATAATCTCTCAGATGAAATTTCTGTCTCAAGAACTTCTCGTCCTGTGATGTCATATTTTCGAAGGTAAAGCCTGTGATGAGGTGCTTCTCGGTCATGACCTGCGGACGGAGCGGATGCAGGATGATAGGTTCGAAATCTTCATCGATGCCGATGAGTGGTTTCAGTGCAATGATATCATCCCAATGGCGCATGGCTTCTTCCTCTCCTCTACGGATGAGTGTATCGATAGCAGCCTGCGAGAAGCTTGCTGAGCCGTAGCCCTTCGTGTCCACCTGCATGTGAAGGTCTGTAATGGCAAGATTTTCTTCGAGTTTGTTCTTACAGTTTACGTCTATGATTTGGCTTAGGATGCTCATAGTGCCTCCCAGTTCTTCTGCACTCTTGGGTGTGCCCTGTACCGTGACACCGATAATGATGTCGGCACCCAACTCGCGGGCAAGGTCGGCAGGATAGTTGTTACGTAAACCGCCATCTACTAATACCTTGTTTCCAATTCTTATGGGTGAGAAAGCTGCAGGGATTGCCATCGAGGCACGCATAGCTTGTGGTAGTCGTCCACTATGAAAGTCTACCTCACTGTTATCGATGATGTCAGTTGCTACGCAGGCAAAAGGCTTGGGCAGGTCGTGCGTGAAGTCGAGCGAGTCGGTAAATCCCGTGCAAAGTCGGTCGAATAACTCTGCCAGATTCTTACCCTTGATGAGACCGCCTGCGTTCATGTCGCGCTTGCCGATGGTCAGTCCCGTACTGAACATGTATGTGTATTGTTTTCGTCGGTCGCTCAGGCTCTGACGTCGTAAATCTTCCTTGTCGGTGATAACGTAGCTCCAGTCCTGTACGCGAACCATCGAGTCGAGCGAATGAGCGTTGTAACCGATGGCATAAAGTCCGCCGATGATACTACCCATCGATGTGCCTGTGACAATGTCGATTGGAATCTTAGCGCGTTCCAGAACCTTTAGCACTCCGATATGTGCCATGCCTTTTGCACCGCCGCCACTTAGCACAACCGCCACTTTTTTACGCTCACCTCCCTTATCTCGTAAGCTGTGAGTCATAAGCTGTAAGCTATCGCCTCTAACCTGTAAGCCGTAAACTGCAAGTTGTAAACCAAAAGCCATTACAGCCATCAATAGCATCCTTTTCATGACTTCAATTATAATTTGGTGGCAAAAGTAGAATAAATTTTTAACTTGAATATTTTTGTTTAAAAAAACGGAAAAACAAAGATTATACTTAGAAGAACTTGACGATTTCGTCCAATTCCTTATGTCGTGGACGAGTAGGCTCTTCTGCCCTATAACCCAGTGCAATGACTGCCATGACGGTTTCGCTTTGCGGAATGGAGAACAGTTCCCTCAGTTTGTCAGCTTCGCGCATTCCCATGATGAGGGTGTCGAATCCCATTGCGCGTGCTTGAAGGATAAGATAACAATTGCTCAGACCATTGTCGTAGGCTCCCCATCCATCACCCACTTCGTTGGCTGGATTTCCTTGGAAGAAGCCTGACTTGCCTCGTTCGTATGTGGAAACAATGAGCACCGGGGCATTCTTGATTCGTTCTTTGTTGCCGCCTACCATGTTTTGTACAGCGGTAAGTTTTTCTTCGGAGATTGCCACATAATACTTTGTGGGCTGCATGTTTGCCCATGATGGAGCATCTTGAACGGACTTGAGTAGCGTACGCACTTCTGCTTCGGAAATCTTCTTCGTGGCATCATAGTTGCGGACGCTTCTTCTGGTAGTTAATACTTGGTTGAACGATGGTGTTGATGCAGATCGCTGACCTCTTGCTCCAGTTCTAGCCTGAGTGGTATTGGTATTGTTTTGTCGCACTCTGCTTCTTTGATTCTGCGCCTCTGCAATGGTTGTGCTTAGCAGGAGGGCTGCTATGATAATTATATTCTTCATCATTTTAATACTGCTTTTACGTCGGTAATCATGTCTTTGTGTTGCTCGTCAGGCTCTGTGAGTGAAGAGGCAAGTGTAATGTTGCCTGTTTTATCTTTTGTAGAGAAGGTGCCTGAGTAGATGATATCGCTGGCTTGGTAGAGGGTTGCCTCGACCATTACCTTGTATTTGCCTTGTGGAACAGCACGTCCCAATTGGTCTGTAAAGTCCCATGTAAAGGTCTGAATGCCGCTTGCTTGTGGAGTAGCTCCCGAGAACGCATCTAATTGTTGGTCGGATTGCTCGCTTGCTTTTGCGGTTTTCACCCATGTGGGTACACAAGCTGGGCGTACCACATATCCACGCTGTGCTGGTTGACCTCCACGCGACCGCCCTTTGGTGGTGTATGCAGTAACAAAGAGGGTCTTTACCACTTCACCTTTCTCATTCTCTATCCACACGGCATACTGGTTGGAACCAGGACCTGCCTGTTTCTGATAGTTGAATGTCACTTCAAGACACTGTGTTTTTGCTGATTTGCTTTTGTTCTGAGCAATTACCTGCATTGGCAATAGAACTGCTGCAAAAGATATGATGAATGCAGCAGCATCTGCGATTGTTACGCTTAAAATTCTTTTCTGTTTCATGGCTAAAACATTTTTGACGTTGCAAAGATAAGGAAAATGGATTAATTGTTTAATAGTTTAAGCGGTGAATTGCGCTTTTTTCTCCTTCTTTTTACAAAATTGTAAGAAAATAGCGAAAAAACTATAAGTATTTATTTGTGATATAATCAACTTTGTTAAGGAAAATGTAGGGCAATGATATAGTAGTTTGCGCAAATGCTTATATTTGCTGATTAAAAAAGGGCACCCTCTAAGGAATAAATAATAGTTTTTTTTTCTATTTTCTGTCATTGAATAGATATTTTCTCTTAAGGGAAAAAAAAGTTACCCTTAAGGGTGGCAAAAATTCCCATTAGGGGGAACAAAGATATGATCGCTTGGAAGTAAGAAGTCAAAAGTCAAAGGTAAAAAAGCGCCTAAGAGTGAGTCATTTAGACCGAAGAAAGGGCAAATGGTTCGGCATATAGCATGCTTGTAGAACCCTTAGAACGGCCATTGTCGCAAAATTATAAGTTATTTGATGAAAAAATGTAAGTCTTGGTTCATATTTATCCGTAACTTTGCAGCGTGAAAAAAAAAAGCAGATGGGCGCATCTGTTGAGAACAACCATAGAACCAAAATACTACTTTAAAAAAATGATAAGATTAATATATATTCGGCTGGACATATTATTCCCAGCCTCCACATGGTTGATTAGGTATAACTCATAAAAAAAGGTTTTAATGTTGTTAAGCAAAAAGGCGCATCGCGAAGATGCGCCTTTTTGTGTCATTTTGGTTTAGGGAATCAACTACGTCTTGTGCCTATCGAAATGATACCGTCAACTTCCTCATCAGTCGTAGCCCAGCTCGTTACAAATCGGCAGGCGGTGTTAGTGGAATCGACGGGGCACCACTCTTCGAAGCCGATGTGTTGGCGTAGAGGTTCCAAATCATCGTTGGGAATGATGAAGAACTGCTGGTTGGTAGGCGAATCAATGAATGGGCGGTAGCCTCTGTGCTCAATGAAAGCGCTGCGTAGACGCATGGCTAATGCTACGGCACGATGGCCGATGTGTAGGTATAAGGGTAAATTGTGCCTACTCTCATCTATAGGGTGAGAGTCTATATTTCCCTTAATAGGAAGTGCAGAAAATAATGCTTCAAACTGCACACCCACTACACGGCTCTTGGCAAGTAGCGCTCCGTGACGTTTGATGCGGCTGAGCATATGGGCTGGGGCATCTCCCTTGGGAAAGACTACGGCCTCGCCACAAAGTGCACCGCATTTCGTGCCTCCGATGTAAAAAATATCGGCTAATTGAGCCAACAAAGGGAGAGTCACATCTTCACTTGCTGCTAATCCGTAAGCCAGTCGTGCGCCATCGATATATAGTAGCATACCATATGTGTGGCACACTTTATGCAGGGCATAGAGCTCTGATGCTGAATAAAGCGTTCCCAGTTCAGTGGGCAGCGTGATATAGACCATTCCCGGGCGAACCATGTGCTCTGCAGTGGCATCATCGAAATAGGCCTTAAGCCACGACTGCAACACCTCAATGTCGAGTTTGCCTTCGTGACCAGGCAGGGCGATGACTTTATGTCCGGTAAATTCTACCGCACCTGCTTCATGTACATTGATATGGGCTGTATCGGCACAAAGCACACCCTCATATGGCTGCAGTGCGCAATCAATGATGGTTGCATTGGTCTGAGTGCCGCCAGCCAGAAACCATATCTGTGCATCGGGAGCCTCGCAAGCATTACGGATCAATTGGCGTGCATGCTCGCTAAAGCGGTCGTCGCCATAGCTTTGCGTACGTTCGTTGTTTGTCTCGATGAGGCGACGTAATACTGCCTCGTGTGCCCCGTTGTTGTAATCACTTTCAAAGTGTATCATGGTAATTCTCTGTCGTTCGGAAACTGTAGAATTCCTGGAATTAGACTTTAGATGCTAGATGCTGACCTCTAACCCAAATTAGAACTTATACCTGATACCTGCACAAAGAAAGCCCTTTTCGCCGATACCAAGTTCACCAAAACCGCGGAGCTTGCCACCGAACTCAATTCCCAATGCTGTAGCGTTGAACATAAAAGTAGTCACAGTCTCTTTCTTAATTTCATTGCCGTTGTTATCCAACTGTCCCTTCACTTTTGAGCTTGGATCGATGGTGGCAGCCATGATACCTGCTGCTAGGCCCGAATACATACCAAAGCTCTTTTTGCGCAACCAGTTAAACTTAACTGCTGGCATAAAGGTCAGATATGTCACATCGCAAGCATCCTTGCTTGACTTTGCATCTACTTCACAGTTCGCATATTCTGCAATAGCACCCACGCCTACGACAGGGCTTATGTGATAGTAGTATTCGGCACCTATAGGTCCCCAGAAACTGCTTTGACCACCCACGCTGAACGAGAAACCTTCGATATAGGTGGAAATAATGTCGGATACTGATCCTATACCATAGAATACACCGACTTCATGCTTAGGTTCATCACTTTGGGCGTTCACACTCATTGTAGCCATCATAGCGACTACGGACATTAAAAGAATCTTCTTCATGTGTTTTAACAATTTGAAATATAAAGTATATGTATATTTGAGGGTACAAAGGTAAGAAAAAAAGGTCAATTGCTAACGATGAGACACATAAAAACACTCTTTTTGTTTGGTTGAATGGTAGAAAAAGTGTAAATTTGCAGGTAAATAAATTCATTAAACGATGAACAGATTTCTTTTTTGTATGTTGCTTGCCGTTCCGGCATATTTGTTTTCAGTAGCTCAACAGTTTGAAAAACCAACTCGCGTGTTCTTGATGCATAGTAGTGGTAATCACCTGAAGATGGACACGAGCGTGGGCGGTGTGCTGGAATCTTCAACAGTGGCTAATCCTCAGAGGGTGACGTTTATTCCTGATGGGAAAGGTTATTATAATATTAAGGTCGATGGTGCAGAACCACGTTTCTTGGCGCAGCATAATACGTGGAACACTACGTTTATTGCCGATTCTGCCTCGGACAAGGCGAAGTTCTCGATAGAGAGTGCTTCGAAGTATCTGGTGAGAATACGCTGTAAATCGAACAACAAATGTATTGGTACGGATAGCAATGATGCAGGGCAAAAGGTATTTTCTGATAAAAGTGGTGACGACATAAAGCATCAATGGTATTTCAGCGATAATGTCAAGGCGACACTTCCTTCTGATACTATGACCTATGTGGTGAATCCGCTTGTGGTTCGTCAGCATTTCGATGGTTGGGGAGTCTCACTCTGTTGGTGGGCCAATATGTGTGGCAAATGGAGTGACAAGAAGATTGACGAAATAATCACTTGGCTAGTGAGTCCTACGGGTTTAAATTACAGCCATTTCAGATATAATATAGGTGGGGGAGATGATCCGAATAACAAGAATTGCACGGCTCACCACATGGGGAATGGTAAGGGTCTGAGAGCTGAGATGGAGGGTTTCAAGGACTCCAGTGACGATGAATACCATTGGGACAGAGATGCTGCTCAGCGTAAGATCCTGTTGAAAATCAAGGAAAAACGTCCTGATGCTGTCTTTGAAGCTTTTAGCAACTCATGCCCGTACTACATGACATATAGTGGGTGTGTGAGCGGAAACAAGGATGGCGGGAAAGATAATCTACGCCCAGATTATTATAAGGAGTTTGCACATTATCTGGTTGATGTTTGTAAGCACTATAAGGATGAGTATGACATTGAATTCAAGACTCTCGAACCGTTTAACGAGTCAGTGACAAATTTCTGGTATGCAAATGGAGTGCAGGAAGGATGCCATTTCGATTATAGTTCGCAGGTAGCATTCATTAAGGTGTTGTCACCCATTCTGAAAGCATCGGGGCTGAAGACAGTAATATCTGCCTCGGACGAGACAAATGTGGGTTTGTCAGTCGAGGGTTTTAAGCAATATAAGAACGGAGGCGTGTTACCGTTGGTGGGACAATGGAATACGCATACCTATTCGGGGAACAATCTCGATAGGGTCCATGTCAGCCAGTTGGCACGCGAAATCAATATGCCTCTATGGATGAGCGAGGTCGGTTCGGGCGGAAATGGCATCGGTGGAAATCTGGCTTTGACGCAGAGGCTATTCGACGATATGCGATATATTCAGCCAGAGGCATGGATAGATTGGCAATATATGGAAGAGGCGAATGATCAGTGGTGTACCATTAGAGGAAGTTTCAGCCAGCAGACATATTACAAAGTGAAAAACTTCTTTGTTCGCCAGCAGTGTAGCCGGTTTATCAAGCGAGGATATGATATCATTACTTCACTTTGTAATCAGTCATTAGCTGCTATGAATCCTGCTCGTGACACCCTCGTAGTGGTGCTGTTGAACGAAGGTTCGCCGACAACTCATAATATAGACCTGTCACTCTTCGATGAACTGCCAGCGCAATCAAAAATGCGAGCATATCGCACTTCTGTGAATGAAGACCTCGCAGTGGTGAGAAACTATGTTTTGAAGGGTAAGATGCTTACCGTAAACCTTCCGGCGCAGAGTATTACCACGCTGATGATTCCTGTGAAGGTGGATTATGTTGCCGAAACACAACCATTACGAACAGATTGCGAATATCTCATTGTTCCTCGAAATGAGAATATGAGAGCGCTTTCGGCAACAGGAAGCAGTGTCACAATTCAAGATATTGACTATGGTGAAGCACAACGATGGACGCTTACAGAGCAGGACGGTGCTTATATTATTCAGAATGCGCTGGGGCTGAAGCTGACAGGGCATCGCACTGCCAATAGCTCTTCTCTGACAGCCTATAAGCAGAATGCGCGTGAACAGACTTTTTCAATCGAATCCATAGACTTCCCATATTATAAGATTCTGCTTTCACAAAGCAAGAAGTACGCCCTTGACCTGGAACATGAAGGAACAGGAGCTGGCACGGTAGTAGATACATGGGAATATACTGCCAATACAACAACACCTACTCATCGCCAATGGATGTTCTTTCCTTTAACAGGTAGTCAGTCCAATACGGACGCTATTTCTGAAATTGTAATGACTGACGGAAGACAAGGGGTCGTGTCGGACATGAATGGCATCTACGACATGTCGGGTCGGCGTATTGCAAACACTTCTTCCTTACCTTTCTTATCGCCTGGGATTTATATCATCCGCTATAATGGCGAAGTGCAGAAAGTTATGAAATGAAACTTTCTGCACTCCTATAGCCTACAGAATCGGAACTAACCGTTCAAAGCTGTTTTTGATTACTTTGTATCTTTCGTCAGCCTATAGGCAATGACGTCATGGCCCTTGACGATGAGTTTACGTTCCGCCTTGTTTTGTTTCGAGGTCTTACCTTCTTGCTTGTGTGTCCAGAGATTATAGACACGGTAGACGGTGGTGTCGAAGTTTGTGCTAAGGTGGCTCACTTCATCATCTGTGAGGTTGAAGTCCTGCCAGTTGAGGTTGAACGTGATATCTTGCTCTGTAGGGTTGAGCAAGGTGAAGGCCCAGTCGCCACCTGCTAGGGGCTTGAACCAGAATTGAAGCCCTGCCTCGTCTTTATAACGGAGTCCCTGTACACCGAGGGTGTCTTGGTCGATGGCAATCATGTCGCGGTTCATGAGGATGTCGCGAGTAGCTTGATTCATATTACGCAGGTCGTTGCCAAGGATAAGTGGAGCAGCCATCATGCACCACATTGTGAAGTGAGCACGATCTTCGTTTTCAGTCATTCCGTTTCCAACTTCAAGCATATCGGGATCATTCCAATGATTGGGTCCTGCATATTTGCGCAGGGGACCGTTCTGGTCGATAATGCTCATTACAGTCTGTCCCCAACCACGCTGACGGGGTGTGCCGGCAAATTTTGAAGTGATGTCGCCTGTAGTGCGCCATGAGTGACCGACTTCGGCTGCCCACTCCCAAGGTTTGTTGTTGCCCCATTCGCACATACTGAAGAAGATGGGACGACCTGCTGCTCGCAATGCATCGCGCATCAAGGTATAGGCGCCACGAGGATTGATATTGTTCGTGTTACACCAGTCGTACTTCAGATAATCAACTTCCCAACGGGCATACTGAATAGCATCCTGATATTCATGTCCCAATGAGCCAGGCATTCCTGCACAGGTTCTGCTACCAGCATCACTATAGATACCGAGTTTTAGTCCTTTACCGTGCATATAATCGGCCAATGCTTTCATTCCACTGGGGAATTTCGTTGCGTCGACCTGAATGAATCCGTCAGCATCGCGCTGACCGTGCCAGCAGTCGTCGATGTTGATATACACATATCCCACATCGCGCAGGCCTGTTTCGGCCATAGCATCGGCAATGCCCTTAATGATATCCTCGGATATGTTACCTTGGAAACGATTCCATGAACTCCATCCCATTTGTGGGGTACGAGCCAGACCTTCCCATTTTCCGCCACCATTGCGGCGAGGCTGTGCTTGCACAGACAATGCCATCAGAGCGCAAAGGACGCCCAAAACAGCGATTTTAGTTTTCTTCATGATGTGTAATTTAATTATTCTTTATTAATCTTACTTCATAGATTTCTCCAATTTGCTTACTAGGCTTTGCGACGAACTTTACTCTGACTTGTGTCTTTCCTTTCAGCAGGTTGGATGGAATGGGGTATACCTCATATTTGAACTCTGAGATGCGGTATTTACCCGTGTTGTTCACCTCCTTTATTAATACGTCATCGACGAGGATGTCGAACTCATGGCTCTTCCACTCTCCTACACCCCAGTACTTGAGTCGTAATGAAAGTTCTGTCAGGCTACCTGTCTGCATCAAGTAGCTAAAATAGTGACCGTCTCTGGCATCGCGATAGAACACATCGTTGGTGTTTCCCACTTGTGAGCGGTCGGTTTCCATCTTGTGGTCAGTTTCGGGCTGCTGCTCACCTGGCTGCACCTTATCGACGGTGCGTGCTTCAAGTGCTTGGCGTTCTTGCTCCTGACGGGCGAGGTTGTCGAGATAGCTTTTATAACTCTCCTCAGAAAGGGCGAGCCAGTACATCATATATCGCGAATCATGGAGTTCGAAGAAAGGCATCAGTTCGTTGTGGATACCATTCTCCATCTTGGTGTTAAGCATATAATGCAGAGGCTTGCCCTCGATAGGCATCAGCGTGTTGGCAATGTCTTCGATGTTGGCATTGATGAGCATAGGTGCTTGGTCGATGGGTAGTTTCTTTCCACCTGCATACTGTCCGAAACGGCTGTCATCAGCAATAAGATGTGCCAAATCTTCAGTACCTGTCTTCATAGCGAGCAGGATTGGACCATGCATCAAGGCAATGTACTGTGGCACGTTGGGCAGGTATTGAATGCTGTTATGCATTGGGAAGTGGACATCTACATAGTCGCCCTTCTTCCACTGTCGGTCGATAGTGACATACGATGATGGACCGCTGATGATATTGACAGGCTTGCCATTTACCGTTACTTCCAATTCTCCTGGCTTCACCCAATTGGGATAGCGAACTAGCAATGGGAACTTACCCTTGCCCTGAGTAATAGAGATGCGAGAGGTCTCACTGTATGGGAATTTTGTCTCTTGACGCAGGGCGATGCTCTTCTCTTTCCAGTTCAACTCTGATGCCACAAAGAGATTCACGTAGATGGCATCTCCTACATGAGTGTAGACAAACTGGCCGTACTTACCATGATTTTCCATACCTGTTCCCACGCAGCACCACATGGCTTCGTTGGGGGCTGAGTAGTTACGATAATGGCGTGGACGGGCGGGTGTGAAATAAACGTAGCCACCATGCTCTGGATGCTGGGTAGAGAGGATATGGTTGAAGGTTGCTAGTTCATAAAAGTCAGCATAGCGTGCCTCTGGGTTACGGCGATGCAACTCCTCGGTTAGCTTCAGCATATTGTTTGTGTTACAACTTTCGGGACCGTCAATGTCGTTGATAAAATCTGTACATGCCTCCTTGCTTGGGAAGTGTTCGCGGCGACTGTTTCCGCCAAAGGCCAATGACCGTTCCCCTGTGACAATATCCCAGAAAAAGTCGGCAGCACGGTGATACACCTCTTCGCCAGCAAGTTCAGATATGCGCTCAAAACCCACTACTTTGGGCACTTGGGTGTTGGCATGCATGTTGTCGAGGTTGTCTACTCGTTGAGACATTGCATTCAGCAGACGATGATGTGAGAAGCGCTTGGCCACATCAAGGTATTTCTTTTCTCCTGTGATGGCGTAAGCATCGGCCAATACCTCGTTCATGCCTCCATGCTCCATGCCCAACATTCGTTCCATTTGAGCATCACTGAGACCGTCTGTAAGGTCGATGGCCCAGTCACAGAAGCCGAGAAATAGCTTCTTGGCCTGTTCATTGCCGCAATACACCCATGCGTCACGTAATCCGGCATACATCTTGTGCAGGTTGTAGAAAGGTGCCCATGATCCGTTGTAGACCCCAAAGTCTCCTTTTTTGAAGTTTGACCAAATGCGCTCGCTGTTAGGCATGCCACCTACATAACCCTTTCCCCACTCTGGGTGGTTCTTGACGTTTGCATCTGCACATTCCTGCAGTTCGCTAATCATATACTCCATGCGCTGTCGGCACTCCTCGTTTCCTGTCGCAGCATTCATGGCCATTGCAGTGAGATAGTGACCGCCCACATGTCCATCCAATCCATCCCAGTTGGGATAGGTTGGTTTCTTGGGTGTAAGTCCCGCCTCCTTGCGGTAAGGAGCCAGCATACGGTCGCAATCGTATTGCAATAGTGTTTTGATATTCAGATCGCGAGCGGTCTTCAATGGCCCGTCCAACAAGGTTACATCACCCAGTGGAAACTCATCGTTGTAGAGTCGGTCCTGTGCCTCAGCATGTAGTGCGAAAAGCGAAGCGAAAAGGGTGAAGAGCGGAGTAAGTAGTAGAAATAGATTCTTTTTCATTTTTTCGGCTCTGTTGATTTATTTGTTAAAAAAATAATTTGTAAAAGACATTGCAAAGATACACATTAATTGTGACATACGAGCGCTAAAAGACGGAAAAAGAGCATTTGTAAGCTTCTACATCCTTATACTTACTGCTATTTGTTCAAATTTTTATCTCAAATAGTACATAATTCGTTTTTTTTATCTATATTTGCAAGCAAAAGACGATAACATGAAAACGTTTAGGCTGGTCGCTATTTTTGCGATTCTTTTCGTGTCAATGAACATATCGGCTCAGTATGCTCGCCTGTACACCACGCAGAACGGGTTGAAATCTAGTGCGCTTCAGTCTACTCAATTCGACTCGAAAGGCATAGCATGGATTTCAGGAATTGGTACGCTACAGTTGTTCGAGGGAACCACATTTATAGATGTCCTTAAGGATAAGGGTGAATTGGCGAATACGGTTTTTCATGGTGTCATGGAATATACTGATGACAGGTATTGGCTTGTGACGAGTAATGGCTTATATCTTTATGATATGCATACTAATCATTTACAGCATGTCATTATCAGTAGCGAAGAACGTGAAACATCGATACCCCTCAACCACCTGATTGCCTATCCGAAGACCGATTATGCTCTGATTACCACATCCGGTTTTGGCCTGTTTGTGCTTGATATGGCTACTCAGCAGGTTGATACTGTACTGACCCAACAAATTATGTCGCTTATAGGTGTACGTCTGTTCCGCAATGTGGTCATCGATGACGAGCAGTGCTTGTGGGGTAGTGGTGTTGGGAACAACCTGTTTTGCGTGGATTTGAAGACGATGAAACGTCGTTCACTCACTATCACCGCAGAGGCTCAGGCCGTTCTCGATCGCAGCAACGTGTATGCTTTCTGTAAGTTGCGCGATTCGCATCACCTGCTTATTGCTACCAACGAGGGTGTCCTCATATACGATCATACCCAACAATGTGTACGTACCTTAAGAGGACCTGCAGCACCACGAATGACTGTGGCTCGTATCATGCAGACACGCGACGGGAAGATTCTTGTAGGGACTGACAGCCGCGGACTATGGCAGTTGGATATGAAGAGCGAGGAACTTACCCCTTATCGTGTGACCAATCAGCACATCGACCTCACGTATGCTAAGATTCGTTCGCTCGATGAGGATGATGAAGGAAATATTATCGTAGGTATTTATCAAAAAGGTGTATTGCTGATTAGCGACATACATGACAATTTCGTGTATCTTCCGGTATCGCTCACTTCGCGTCAGGCAAATGTAGCTTGTGTGACATCGATATCTACCGACCGTCAGGGCAACTATTGGGTGGCTACTGATGGCTGCGGAGTGTTCCGAAGTGCTAATTATGATTTGAGCGATGCTGTGCTCATCGATCGTGGCCTCACATCATTGCAAGTACAGACGATCAAGGTCGATTGTGACGGTGTGGTGTGGGTTGGCTCGTTCGGAGGTGGCATACAATGTTTGCAGGGTGACAGGTTTGTCACGCCTGAATGGTTGCAGTCGCTTAGCAGTCAGCCCGTCATGACTATGGCTTACGATGCTGCCCGTAACCTAATGTACATCGGTACGAACGGAAGTGGAGTGCTGATGCTCAATCTTACCACTCACGAAATTACGCCTCTCATGCGCTATGGTGACTTTAACTCGTGGACGGTTGCTCTCTATTGCGATTCGCAGGGCATTGTGTGGTGTGGAACCGTGAGTGAGACATTCCGTTTCGACCCTGTTACACATCTGCTTAAGGATGTAAAATTTGCCGATAGTCTTCAGGTGGCTGCCAGAGCCTTTGTCGCCGATGGTGAGGACATGCTCATCGGTTCAAACGTAGGATTGTTCAGGGTAAAGGGTTCTGCATCTCTTGAGTCACCGCACTTGCAGGTGGGCGTCAAGATAGCCGACCTGAACGTCATGTCCATTGAGCCCACTTCTTCAAGCCTCTGGGTGGCAACAGCCGATGCTATCGTGCGTATCGACCGCCAGTCACACTCTTTGTACACTTATACATCCTTCGATGGCTACTACATCGGTGAATTTCATAAGATGGCGTCTTTCCAATCGCCCTCACATGTCATCTATTACGGAGGTGACAACGGTGTTATTGCCTTCAATGCTCAGCATCTACGACAGCAGCAACCTCTGACCAACTCACTTATTCTGACCAGCCTACGGGTGAATGGCGCGCCATACGACTATTCACCGTTTAGCAGCGACAACCTGCTCGATAGTTCGCTCAGATATGCTACTGAATTGGTAGTGCCTCACGATCAGAACACCCTTGCTTTTACCTTCAGTGTGCCCAACTACTCAACCCCTAACCGCATCTTCTATCGCTATCGTCTCGAGGGTTACGAGACTGGATGGCATGAGTCGATGTCGAGCCACGACGCCTACTATGCCAGTTTGCCGCCAGGCTCCTATAGATTGATTGTTCAGGCTTTTTATGAGACAGGTCGCCAGGCTGTGGTAGAACGAGTGCTTCGCATCAGTGTGCGCCATCCGTGGTATGCCTCATGGTGGGCGTGGTGTGTCTATTTGCTTTTGGCTCTCCTCGCATCATACTATCTTTACCATACATACCGCATCCGTCAGCGTCAGCGTCAATTACTCTCACAAGTGCGTCATGCCGAACAAATCAAGGAAGCGAAGTTGCGTATGTTTACCAGTATTGCACATGAGATGAAGTCACCGCTTACTATGATCGTATCGCCGCTTCGCCAGCTGATGAGTGAGGAAGAGAAGGAGGTTATTGCCCCCTCTGGCTTACCCTCAAAGGGGAAAACAAAAGAGGGTAAGACGCTTACGACCAGCGAACAGCGTCAGAGTCTATACAAGATGATGAGCATGAACTGCGACCGTCTATTGCGTATCGTGAAGCAAGTGACAGACATCCGTAAGATTGACAGCGGGCAGTTTAAACTGCACTTCTCCGAAGTCAACTTTGCCGCGTATGCCGACAATATTTTCAAGTCGTTCTCAGGCTATGCGGTCTCGAAACGCATCTCGTTTGTCATAGAGCATAGCGACCACGAAGCCCTTTTGTGGCTCGATCCTGAACACTTTGAGAAAATCCTAGCCAACCTGCTCTCCAATGCGTTCAAGTTTACTCCCGAGGGTGGTCGTGTCATCGTGCGCACCCGTACAACCCCTTCCCAGTTTGAACTTCGCGTCTACAATAGCGGTTCGTCTATTGCCCCATCTGACTTGCCTCATATTTTCGAACGATTCTATCAGACCCAAAACGGCGAGTCGCACAAAGAGGGGTCTGGCATTGGCCTCAACCTTGCAACCGAATTGGTTAGTCTGCACCACGGAACCATCACTGCTACCAATGTCGACCCCGATGGAGTAGAGTTCATCCTCCGCTTCCCCATGGGGTCTGCGCATTTGACTGCTGATGAGTGCGAGGCTCCATCATCCCCCCTCATGAGTGAGAGAATAAGGGAGGAGAACGAACTGGCCGACTCTTCTGGTTACGCAGCATCTCCAGACTATGCAGTAGAACCCGAAACCACAGAACCGTCTGGTCGTCAACCTCTTGTGCTCATTGTCGATGACGACGAGAGTCTCTGCCACTATGTTTCAGATATCCTTCATGATCACTATCGAGTGGTTGAGGCATACGACGGTAACAGTGCCTGGCAGCATATTCTCACCCAACGTCCTGATGCTGTGGTAACCGACATTCGTATGCCGTTGTGCGATGGCATCACCCTTTGTCGCCGTATCCGCAGCAACCCCGATACCGATAACCTGCCCATTATCATCCTCACCAGCGAGAGTAGCGATCGTACCCACATTTATAGTCTCGACCTTGATGTCGATCACTTCATCAACAAGCCGTTCAACCCACTCATGCTTCAAGGAGCAGTGGCTCACAGCATCAGAGTACGGGAGCGCACTATGAGTCGTCTGCGCCGCACCGAGGTGGGTTTTGACTACAACGACACCACCATCGACTCGCCTGACGACCACCTGTTCCTCCGAGTCATCCAGGCAATCAAGGCACATATCGACGACACCACGTTCGGCGTCAACCAGCTTGCAGCCGAGGTGGGTGTGAGCCGTGTGCAGTTGGGCCGTAAGATGAAGGAACGCTACGGCATGTCGCCCATTAGCTTCATCCGCTCCTACCGTTTGAAACAATCTGCCTACCTATTGGTTAACAATCAAGTAAGTATCTCAGATGTGGCCTACCGCATGGGTTTCTCATCTCATCCTTATTTTAGCAATGTGTTCCGCGAGTATTTCGGTATGTCGCCCAAGGAGTTTGTCGCCTATTATTCAGATAGTGCCAACGAAGAAATGCTTCAGAAACTGTTGGAGAATTAGCATACTGCATATAGGTGTAAGTGCAATTCAGAAAAAAGCATAAAACGAGCAACTACACGGCTTATACGATTATACTAGGAATCCCGGTGAAGGTAATTTAAAACCATTATTTGTGAAATTAACTCTTTAATTAAATAAGTCTATGATACATTTACATGAAGAAGCGGCACGCTGCTTGTTGTGCGAAGATGCTCCTTGTACGAAAGCGTGTGGGAATGGTGATCCGGCACGAGCCATACGTGCCATCCGATTTGATAATGCCAAGAATGCATGGCGTTGGACTGAGGGATGTAGCGATGCAGACCTCGAACGTGCGGAGCAGGCGTGTATTCATTATGACAGATCGATTCGCATCCGAGAATTGCTTTCGGTGGCTAATGATACGTTATCACGTAATGATATAACGTCATCACAAAACCCCGAGTTAGGAATCTCTTTCTGCGGCATCCATTGCGAGAATCCCTTCTTTTTGGCTTCGTCGGCCGTATGTACCAACTACGAAATGGTGGCACGTGCTTTCGATGCAGGATGGGCAGGTGTGTTCTACAAGACCATCTGCAAGCAGGACATCCGAGAAGTATCACCACGTTTCGATGCGGTGAAAGAGGGTACCCAGTTCATCGGCTTCCGCAATATGGAACAGTTGAGTGAAAACCCACATGAGGTTGATTTCGAAATCCTGCGCCGGTTAAAGCAGAACTACCCCTTAAAGGTTGTCGTGGCGAGCATCATGGGGCAGACGGAGGAAGAATGGATAGAACTTGCCAAAATGGCTGAGGATGCAGGATGTGATGCAGTGGAACTCAACTACTCTTGCCCGCAGATGCGCGAGAGCGGAATGGGAAGCGATGTTGGCCAGGATCCAGAATTGGTAACTTTCTTTACGGCATATGTTAAGCGCAGCGTGAAGATTCCTGTGATTCCGAAGATGACACCCAATATTGCGCATATTTCTCAACCTGCTATGGGAGCATATTTTGCAGGGGCTGATGCCATCTCTGCCATCAATACCATCAAGAGCGTAACACTTGGAGAGGGGTCAGAAGTGAATGGATGTCAAACGGGTTCGGGCTATTCTGGTAAGGCTATCAAACCAATTGCATTGCGCCATATCCTCGCAATGGCAAAGAATCCCATTATGAAGAAGATAGAGTATAGCGGTATTGGAGGAATTGAGACATGGCGTGATGCGCTGGAGTTTATTCAACTGGGTTGCCGCAACGTACAGGTATGCACAGCTGTCATGCAGTATGGTTACCGCATCATTGATGACCTTATTTTAGGCATGCAGACCTACATGGCGGAGCGTGGTATTGAACGTATGGATGAACTCGTGGGCGAACTGCTGCCTAAGTTCTTCCTGCCTGCTGACTTGGACCGCAATACGAGAGTACTTCCGAAGTTCGAACGTGAGAAATGCATCGGCTGTGGACGCTGCCATATTTCTTGTCAGGATGGAGGCCACCAGGCTATTACTTTCGAAGAGCGTCAGCCACATCTTGTCGGTACCAAGTGTGTTGGCTGCCACCTATGCCGCCTTGTATGTCCTACAGGTGCAATTGGACTGTCGAAGCGGTTCCAACTAAAGGGTTAAATACAGAATGACGGAATTACAGGCTGTTCCCGTAATTCCGTCATATCTTGAAGGAATCGCTTCCTATGACAATCCTTCGATTTCTCCGTTTTTGATACTGATGCGTTCTGCCTGAGGATTCTTGGGGAGGCCTGGCATGCGAAGCATGTCGCCAGCAATTGCTACAATCATCTCGCTACCGCAATTGAGGATAATATCGCGGATGCGGATGGTGAATCCTTCTGGTGAACCGTAACGGGTAGAGTCGGCAGTGAAAGAAAACTGGGTCTTTGCTATGCAGACAGGGTAGTGGGCGATGGCACCATCCTCATCAGTAAAGGTGGCACGCAGGTCTTCCAATTTTTTCTTGGCTGTCTTACTGTATTCCACACCCGAAGCACCATAGATGCGCTTGCAAACCTTTTCTATTTTATCCTCCAGCTGATCTGCTTCCTTGTAGGTGAAGCGGATGGGTAGTGGCTTTATGCGCTCGATGGTGTCAACCACGGTTTGTGCTAGTTCTGTGGCTCCTTCTCCGCCTCTTAGGAAGGCTTCGTTGACAGCAAATCCCACTCCTAAGTCCTCACAATTCTTACGTACAATATCTATTTCTTCCTCTACATCACTGTCGTGACGGTTGAGTGTGACTACGACAGGCTGGCCGAAACCTTGCATGTTGCGGATGTGACGGTTGAGGTTCTTTAGACCTTCAGTCAGTCCTTTGGCATTAGGCTCCTTAATCTGTTCGAGAGGTACTCCACCATGCATCTTCAGTCCTTGCGTTGTGGCTACGATGACCACCAATCGGGGTAGAAGCCCTGTTTTACGGCATTTGATATCGAAGAACTTCTCTGCGCCAAGGTCAGCACCGAAGCCTGCTTCTGTCACTACGTAATCGCTATAACTCATTGCCATCTTTGTGGCTAATACACTGCTACAGCCGTGAGCGATGTTGGCAAAAGGACCGCCATGGATGAAAGCAGGTGTATGCTCGGTAGTCTGAACGAGGTTGGGGTTGAGTGCATCGCGCAGCAGCACTGTAATCGCTCCTGCTACCCCAAGGTCTTTTACTTTGAAGAGCTTTCCATCGGCAGTGATGCCCAGCACGATGTTTTCTATACGACGCTGCAAATCCTCCTCGCTAGTTGCCAGACAGAGGATAGCCATCAGTTCGGATGCGGGAGTAATATCGAATCCTGTTTCAGATACTACGCCGTCGCCTCGCAGGCCTGTCACTACATTGCGTAGCGAACGGTCGTTCACATCGAGCACTCGTTTCCAGAATATCTCACGTAGTGAAAATCCGTCCTTGCGATGCTGGTAGAGATAGTTGTCCAGAAGTGCGCTGATGGTGTTGTGAGCCGAAGTCACAGCATGGAAGTCACCAGTGAAATGCAGATTAATCTTCTCCATTGGCAGTACCTGAGCATATCCTCCACCAGCCGCGCCACCCTTCATACCAAAGCATGGACCTAATGACGGCTCGCGTAGGGCTACTGCAGCTTTCTTGCCGATTTTGTTCAGTCCCAGAGTCAATCCGATACTGACGGTGGTCTTACCGATACCAGCCTTTGTCGGACTAATGGCAGTCACCAATATCAGCCGGCTTTGTCTGACCTTTTCTTCGTCGATAAGTTCTATGGGCACCTTGGCCATGTATCGTCCGTAGGGATCAATTTTCTCAGGCTCGATGCCCAGTTGGGCGGCTATCTCGCTGATGTGTTTAAGTTCACATTCACGTGCTATCTGTATGTCTGTTTTCATCTTTTGTTTAATGCTTATTGGCTTATTGGCTTAATAGTTTAAAAGTTTAATGTTTAAGGGGTTATTCTTTATTTTACGAGCACCTTGTGGGTATGTCCGTCGGCATCGATGACGATGTTGATACCTTCATGCAACTGACCATTAGTAGACATGCGTCCATTGAGGTCGTAGGTGCGATTGATTCTTGAAGACTGACCATTGGCCATGATATCACGGATGGCGGTATCATTGCCCAAGTAGCGGAGTCGACATTCCGCAATGAGATATTCCTGCATGCCGCTACCTACTTCGCGGAATTGGATGATGTAATTGCCCTTGTTGGTGATTTCGAAATCAAGGGTGTTTCGCTGGGCAGGTGAGAGGTCACCTGCGTAGTTGCCATTGACATTCGGGCTTGCTTTCAGCGTAGCCGAAGTCTTGATGGCTGCCCCGCTGCTGCTGAGGATGCGTGCCTGATAGTTTGGTGTTCCCTTCCATGCTGCCATAGCGAATACAAGTTGGTAGTTGCCTGGCTCGAGTGTCAGCAGATAGTTGTTCAACCGGCCGTATTCAGCACTGGTGGTACGCCAATAGAGAGCCTTACCCTGATAGCCTGTCATACCTGTGAAGGTACGAGGACCGCTACCGTTTTGGGCAGGATAGTTACGGACGTCATTTCCATCAGTGGTACGCCATCCCATAGGCAGGGCTCCGCTACCGACTTGGCTGAAGTCGAGTTCGTAGATGGCTGCCGTATCATAGAATGCAGGCTGGATGGTCACATTGTCGTCGGGCATGACGAAGTTAGTCGTTGTGGCTCCTTTTTGGAATGCGATAGTCTTGCCTTGCGTGAAGAAGATGGAGTTGACAACTGCCATTGACTTGAGATTGTAACCTTCTTCAGGGATGATGGTGAGTGTGACTGTATCGCCTGCTGCGGCAGAGTCGACATTGGCTATCACAGAACCGAAATCGGATGGGCGAACCAAAACTTTGAACTTCTCCTTAGGTGTTCCTGCAGGTTCGTAGATGATTTGGTCGATAATCATGGTAATAGAACCTGAGTTCTGGAGTATCAGGGTGTTGGCACCTGCTTTCAGTGTGGCAGGAATGACAGCCATTCGCCAGTCGCTCATGCCAGCCTTCTCGAAGGCCACGTTCTTGGCAGTACCATTGACGGTGGCACGCATGTTGCCTGCTTTGTTGCTGTTGCAGTAACGTACAAGAATGTTATACTCGCCGCCTTCTGCCAGATTCAACTGGTGGCGTAGGGCGCAATTGGTTGTTGCCTTGGTTTCAATATAACCCATGCCGGCAAAGTCCTTCAACTGCTGTGCCCACCATCCTGAGTTGGTCAGTGAGCAGTTGGCATCTTTGCGGTCCATGTTTTCAGCCTCGATGAGGATAGGTCCTCTGAACGGCTCTGGCTGCTTGGGTTTTGACAGTGTTTCTGCCGGCAGCACATCAGTGAGTCGCTCAGTTGCTTCTCCTGTGCAATCGATGCGCAATATGGCAGGTCCCATGTGCTTGACGCTGATGGTAAATGTCTTCGCATTGGCATCGTATGCCCTTCCAGAAAGGTTGGCACTATGGCCGGTTGCATTGGTTGTGGGTCGGGTCAGTTTGGTTGTCGGCTCGGCAGTTACTCCTGTGATGACGATTTGGTCGGTCTGCACTGTGGTGCTGTCGCTTCGATAGTTGTTCAGATAGAAGTCGATGTGGTCGGCATACTCGCGAATGATACCGCTGGAGAGTTTACCGTAGGTGAGTCGAAGCGTGTCGCAGGTGTTGTACTGCAATGGTATTTCAGCCGATGCTGTTTTCTTTTTATTTAAATAGGTATAAGGAGTGTAAGTGACCAACTGGTTGTGATAGCGGTTCACATAGAGGTCACCCTTCGACACCTCTGGATAGCGGGTATTGAAGTCGTTGACCTTGCGGGTCTGAGTGCTCCAGCGTGATGTGTAGCTTGATTTCTTTATCTGCAGCGGAATGGCTTTGGCTGCTTCGTCGTAGAGGCCTGTTACCATCGGAATGGCACCATAGCGCCCCGACGACTTGAAGTAGCAGAGGTTGTCGCCCCAGTTGCCGTTTCCTCGGTTGGCAGGGTCGGTCTGCTTGTAAAGTCCGTCGTACAGGTTGTCCCACACGCGGAAGTCGTCGTTCGTATCGTGAAGAATGACGATTTTTGTCTTCTCTACCACTTCCTCACGCGAAGGAATATACATTGTTCCGTCGATGATGCGGCGCCACATGTCAATCCAGATGGCACGGAAGTTGGGGAAGGTAGTCCAGTTGCGACGCGTGTAGCCGTCAACATTCGAGTCGCCTTGATTCTGGAAGCATTCGCCACTCCAAATCAGTTCTGGACCATCCCATACTGCACCTCCGTTGACACATGTCTGTTCCATTACTGTTCCGATGCCTGCGCTGCCTGGATACTTGCACTTGCCGTTGCCTACCAGTCCATCCATTGCTCCGTTCCAGCCACAGTTATCGTAGCGCACGCCATAGTTCTTGGTCAGACCTGAGATGAAGGGTCCGAAGCATACGCTCTCGTTGTTGTAGAAGCTGCTGGCATGGGTGTATTTATAGAGGAACACCATTGCCTCAGGGTATTTCTTGCATGCTTCTAAGAATCTTGGCTCTGTCTTCAGTTCGGCGATAGGGTCGGTATCGAAATGATAGATGCCTCCACACCAGCTGACAGTGAGGAAGCCGCCGTATTTGTGCGACATCTCCACCAGGTTGGCAAACAATGCCCAACGGCTCGACTTGGTCTGCGAACTCAAGTCGCCTGCGTCGCCGAATGCCCAGAACTGCTCAGCATAGTTCCATCCGAGGAAGTTGGGGTAGGCCTTGAAGAAGTATTCAAAGGTCTCTAAGTCATAGTCCTGAATATGTGTGTGACCACCACTGGCAGGCTGACATGAGAACCACATACCGTTCTGCTGACATACCGATGCCCATGACTTGTAGGTGCGTACGGCATTGCGTGGCATTCGATACATGCTGGTCTCTGTGTCGAACTGGCATGAGAGCGAGAGGTTCATACAGACGAAGGGGCGTATGTCCTCTGGAATGAGGTCGATAATCTTCTGAGGATCGGCTGAGTTCCATACGTCGATATGGATGAGCCACAAGGGGTGTTCACGGTCGATAGGGCGGCGCTGTTGAGCCGTCGCGTTTTGTACTGCTGTCAGCATGAAGAATGCTGAGAGAATCAGGGTCAGTAATCGTTTCATTGTAGTAAGTATTTTGGTGTTATTATTTAATTCAGTGTGCGTTGCTTGAGCCTTGACGTAGGTCTGCTCCCCACATCATCTTCTGACGCAGGGTCGAGAGGAAGGTGTGGCGTGGATTTGTGACGACTCTTACACAATAGGGTGCCTTGCGGATATGCAGGTGGATGTGGTCACGATAGCTATGGCTGCGTCCGTCGAGCGATACGAGGAAACTGCCGCTGCGGCTGTCCACACAGAGGTCAATGACGCTGCGGTCGTCGACCAGGATGGGTCGCATGTTGAGGCTGTGGGGTGCCACTGGGGTGAGCGAGATGGTGTCGAGACAGGGAGTGATGACAGGTCCGCCCACACTGAGCGAATAGGCGGTAGAACCTGTGGGAGTGCCTACGATAAGTCCGTCGGCCTGATAGGTGGTGAGATACTCGCCGTTGACGCTGGTGTGGATGGATATCATGGCCGAGATGTCGTGCTTGAGGATGGCAATCTCGTTGAGTGCGTAAGGATAGCCTTCGAGTATCTGCTCGTCGCATGTGAGTTGGATGACACTATGGTCAGCCACCGTATATTTTCCCTTGACGAGTTGCTGCATGACCTGCTCCAGTTCGTCGGGCGAGAAGTTGGCAAGGAATCCCAGACGGCCTGTGTTGACACCTACGATGGGTATCTGACGTGCTCCCACTCGGCTTGCTACGTCGAGGAAAGTGCCGTCGCCGCCCATGCACACCACGATGTCGGCATCGAGCGGTTCGCCGTGGATGTCGTCGATGATGCGGCACGGGGGTACTGCTATCTGCAGGTTGTCGGTCAGGAACGTGAGGAAGGTTGCCGGAATGAGCAGTTCGACCTTCATCTCAGTGGCGAGTGCGAGGAACTTCTGCACGGCGACCGATTTCCGCTCCTGGTGGATGTTTCCAAACAGTGCTATCTTAAATTTTCCCTGTTGCATATACTATTTTTACCTTTTTTATCTAAAATAATCTTAACAACTGTACGTTCTACGATTATTTTCGCTAATTTTGCGTGCAAATATACGAAATAATTGTAACCCGCAGGGTAGAAAGAGAGTTAAAAATGACGAATTTGAGTGTAAATATCAATAAAGTGGCTACAATCAGGAACGCACGAGGCGGCAATAATCCTGATGTGTGTCAGGTGGCTATCGACTGCGAAGCCTTCGGAGCCGACGGCATTACTGTGCATCCACGTCCTGATGAACGCCATATCCGCTATCAGGATGTGCGCGACCTGAAACCCCTCCTCAAGACCGAATTCAACATCGAGGGCTATCCTCAGCGCAGTTTCATCGACCTGGTGACTTCTGTGTGTCCCACTCAGGTCACATTAGTGCCTGATGCGCCTGCTCAGATTACCTCCAATCACGGATGGAATACCAAGATGAACCTTGAGATGCTGACCGACATTGTGGCAGAGTTCAAGGAGAAAGACATCCGTGTGTCGATATTCGTCGATGCCAACCCCGAGATGGTGGAATATGCAGCACGCATCGGTGCCGACCGTGTGGAGCTCTACACCGAGCCTTATGCCACCTACTATCAGCGCAACCCCGAAGTGGCCATCCGCCCCTTCATCGAGGCTGCCAATGAGGCACGCCAGTGTGGGTTGGGACTGAATGCCGGCCACGACCTGAGTTTGCAGAACCTCGGCTATTACCTCCGTCAGATACCGTTTACCGACGAGGTGAGCATCGGCCATGCTCTCATCTGCGACGCTCTCTATTTAGGATTAAAAGAAACTATCAAACAATACAAAGAACTATGCAAGAATTAAGTATCCTTGAACTCGCAAAGCAAGGTGGATGGATCATGATTGTGCTCGCCATCCTGTCGATCATCGCTGTCTATATCTTTACCGACCGCTTCATTGCCATCCGCAATGCCGGTAAGGTCGACAAACTGTTTATGGACCGCATCCGTGACTATATCAAGAACAACGATGCACGTAGTGCCATCAACTACTGCCGTGTGACCAACACCACGACCTCACGCATCATTGAGCGTGGCATCAGCCGTATCGGACGTCCTGCTCCCGAAATCCAGGCAGCCATCGAGAATACGGGCAACCTGGAGGTGGCACAGTTAGAGAAACGTCTGCCTGTACTCGCCACCATCGCCGCAGGTGCTCCTATGATTGGATTCCTCGGTACGGTCATCGGTATGGTCCAGGCTTTCTGGCAGATGTCGAACGCAGGCGGCAACCTCGATATCAGCATGCTCTCGAGCGGCATCTATCAGGCAATGGTCACTACCGTGGGAGGTCTCATCGTCGGCATTATCGCTCTCTTCGCCTACAACTACCTCGTATCGAAAGTTGACGGCGTAGTGAACGAAATCGAACGCGAATCACTGTCATTCATGGACTTAATGAACGAATAACGTTATGGCACTAAAACGCAGAACAAAGATAACCCCGACCTTCTCGATGTCATCCATGACGGACATCATCTTCCTGCTGCTCATCTTCTTCATGATTACCAGCACGATGATTGCCCCCAATGCCATCAAGGTGCTCCTGCCGCAGAGCAGGCAGCAGTCGGTTGTCAAGGCCAAGTCGTATGTCACCATCGACAAGGACCTGAATCTCTATGTGGCTGTGGGGAATGGTAACGCACAACCTGTCACACTCGACGAGCTGCCCAACGTCATCGGTCAGGCCACCAACGACACGACAGAGATGTTCGTATCACTCTTTGCCGATGAAACCGTACCCTACAAGCATATTGTAGAAGTACTCAATGTAGCCAATGAGAACCACTTCAAGATGGTACTCGCAACCCGACCACCCGAACGATGAGTAAAGACAAGAAACGTAGAGTCATATCAACCCTCACGACGATAGCAGTACACTTGCTCCTGCTCATCATCCTGATGATTGTCACCCTCAAGGTCGCCAAACCCGATACCCTCGAGGATGGAGTTCCTGTGCTCTTAGGTAATGTCGAAGATGCCGCAGGCCCCGACCTCAACTCCTTGCCAGCCGAGCAAGAGGAGGCAGACCTGCCCGAACAGGAAACAGAGCCAGAAGAAGTCGAGGACATCCCGGAACCCACTTCTGTCACTCCTGTCACTCCGCCTACCCCTCCTACTCCTGCCACTCCGCCACCACCACAGATAACTCAGACGCAAGAGAAATCGATTGCAGCCGAGGAAGCCAAGAAGAAGCGTGAGGAAGAAGCCGCCAAGAAGCGAGCCGCTGAAGAAGCTGCAAAGAAAGCAGCTGCTGAGGAAGCTGCACGAAAGAAAGCTGCAGAAGACGCAGCACGTAAGAAGGCTGCCGAGGAGGCTGCCCGCAAAAAAGCAGAAGAAGAGGCAAAACGCAGAGCTGAAGCAGAAGCCGCTCGTAAGAAAGCAGCCGAGGAAGCTGCTCGCAAAGCCGCTGTCAACAGCAAGGTATCAGGTGCATTCGGAAACGGAGGCAACCAAGGGAGCAGTGGCTACACCACAGGAAACGGCAACCAAGGCAGTCCTACAGGCAATAGCACCAGCGGAGCAGTCTCAGGAACAGGTGGTGTAGGAAATGCAGTTGTAGGTTCACGAAAAGTAATCTTCCTTGCCGAACCAGCTTACAACGACCCAACCAGTGAAGGTCAGGTTGTCGTAGCCATTACCGTCAACGCAGCAGGAAAAGTCATCTCCGCATCCATTAAGAGCGCAACGACCACCTCACCAGCCTTGCGTAATTCAGCCATCGAGGCCGCACGCAAGTCATCCTTCACCTCTGGCGCCAACAACGAACAAGGAACCATTACCTACAAGTTCAAGCAAAAATAGTAAATGGTAAATGGCTAAATGGTAAATGAACGCTGTTAACAAAGCCTTTCACCGTCTCGAATGGAAGCAGCAACACTATCAGCCCACCATCGAGAAGTCCGACGAGGAACATGTGTGTGCATACTGCAATGAGCACTACACAGGCAACTACTGTCCCCAGTGCGGTTTACAGTATGGGCGTGAGCGATTCACCTGGAAAAGTGTCGCCCTCAATATGATGGACCTGTGGGGAATGGGCAATCGCAACATTGCCACCACCCTGTGGCACCTCGTCTGGCGTCCAGGCTACCTGATGCATGACTACCTGCGTAGCAAGCACCGCGCCTATTTCCCGCCCATTCCGCTGCTTGTAGCCACCTGCCTGCTGTTCTCGCTCATGATTAATGTCCTCCATATCGGATGGAGCGAAGATTTTGACTCTGCTTACGACTTCCATGAGGTGGTAGAGAGCGAACAGCTGAAAAGACAGCAGGACGGCTCTGCAACGCAGGATATCGACGACCTCGAAGTAAAACTGGCCTTTGAGCACCAGTTGCTCTCGCTCGAGCATATTCTGAAGGTAGAACGCCAATGGAGCCGCGACCATATTGAGTATTCACTTGTCCTGTCGAACATTCTCATCATCCTGTTGGCAGGATGGATATTCCACCGTTCGCCCCGCATCAATCTCACCATGGTGGAGAGTTTCTACGTGCAGATGTATATCTCGTGTCAGATGATGCTCATAGCCATTCCCGTCACCCTCATCACGTGGTGCGTACACGAGTCGGGTGTGTTGCCCTATCTGCTGCCCTCCGTACTTGCGTTTGTGATACTTGTCATCGACTACTATCAGCTTTGCGGATTCTCCCTGTGGGGCACCGTCTGGCGAGTGTCAGTGATGGCTTTAGCGAATTTGTTGGCCTTGGTGTCGTTGGGTATCACCTTTGGTGTACTCTATCTGATGTTCCCGGTCATACAGGAAATCATAGCAGGCTGACGAGCGTCATACGAATGAGAACCACATAGACAGCAGACCCCTCGAGGTTCGTCAGCGGGTACAAAAAAAGGTCGGGCTGATAATGCCCGGCCTTTTCTGTAATCGTTCCACAACGATATCATTCCACAATGTAGGCTTTCAGAACCTTCATTTCAGTCTTGGGCCGATTGTTGTCATCGACCTTGGTCTTCTCGATGGTCTGAACCACCTTCATGCCCTCGACGACTTCTCCAAACACAGTGTACTCACCGTCAAGCCACGGAGCACCTCCGTAGGTGCGGTAGTCGCGTGTCTGCTGTTCGTTGAAGGGGGTGGGTGGGTTTTCCGACACGTCGTAGGTGGCTTCGTCGTGGAGTTTCTCCAAGAGGTTGCTCACGCCCTTCGTGTCGCGTGCCTTGCGCATCGCTTCGAGCTTTGCTGAGTTCTCCTGCACTCGCTGTGCAAAGAGCAGTTCGACAGCCTGCTGGGTGCGTGCGGCATTGAGCTCGCGCAACTGGTCGTCGTTGAAGCTGCGGCCTGTGACGATGTAGAACTGGTAGTGATCCGACTTTTTGTCGGGGTTGACATCGTCGCCCTCACGTGCGGCAGCCACTACTCCGCGCTTGTGATAATGCTTGGGGAAATGGATTTCAGCCGTAATCCACTCGGAAGGGTCGGTTGCAATCGTGTCGCCGTTCGCATCGAACTGCACAGGCTGCTCACCCGTCTGAATCATGAAATTGCGGATGATACGATGCCACGTCACTCCATCGTACTTGCCGTCCTTCACGTTCTGGATGAAGTTGTCGCGATGGACGGGTGTGTCGTTGTAGAGCTTGATGCGGATATTGCCAGCTGTGGTCTCCAGCATCACCTCGGTCTCCTTCTCGCCCGTCTGCCCGTTGCAGGACATGAAGGTGAAAAGGACGACACAGAAGCCGATGACCAGTTTAGTGCTCATCTTTCTGGTATTCGTTTGCTGGTGCGGCATAGTCTAGGTTCTCGTATGCTAAGTTCTCTTGCAGCATCATGTAAGCAGAACTTTCTGCAAAATATGCAAACGGAATAGCAAAGAGGACTCCGATGCAGCAGCAGATGTATCCGAGAATGATGATGCCAAATTCTGCGAGTTGTAAGCCAAGCACACTCCAGAAGTTGCCCTTCGTCATCTTCCAGCTGGCCGACAGTGCCTCACCGATACCTGCTTCAGGATGATCGAGGATGTACCAATCGGCAAATGCCAGACGCACGGCGAGGAAGATACCTGGAATGACACAGAGAGCGGTACCGATACTGATTGCCAAACCTACAAGAATGCAGACAGCGAAGAACTTCAGATAGGTCATGGCTGACATCTTAAAGCCGTCTAACGACACTTTTGCCATGAGACCACGGGTAAGTTTGAGGATGGTGGCACAGAAGCCAGCAAGGAAGAGCACATAAACCACCATCTGAATAATAGAGACAATGATGCTTGCAGCTGAAGTTGAAGAAGAGTTTAATAACTGCATCATGGCATCAGGGTCGTTCTGGGTCAAAGCTTTCGTATAACCTTCCATGAACCCAGATGGCAATGTGAAGGAGCTGAGTAAATTGGTAATGATACCAATTACAAGTACAAATACTGCGAGTAGCAGTCCATGCTTTTTCGCAAGTTCCCATCCTTGGGAAATCGATTCGGATACAGATAAATTTCTCATAATCTTAATAATTAGATGATTTAACTAATGACTTTTGTTTTTTCTTCGGTTATTGATTGATTGTTTGAATTGGTTGATTTCGCTAAATAAAATCCTGCCAACGCTGCTAAGGCAAGAAGGAACACTCCTAAAATAATATAGGTGGCAATAGGGGAGGAAGTGTCTGCCACATCGTCGCTCAGGCCTCGCAGCCGGTCCATTGCCTCCACCTTGCTCATCAGGTAGTCCACCGTACGCTGATCGGGACTGACACCAAATGTCTCTATACAAGATGCAGGCAGCAGCGACTTGAGTTCCTCGAGCGAATAACCGCCCTTACTGCTTGCAGGGGGCAGAACCAGCAGACTGATGGCTACATTCTTGGTGCGGCATATCTCATTCAGATGGTTTCTCACATCGGAATATGCCTCGGGGTTCAATCGCTCTTGCACTCCTGTGGGGCTATGATGGAAGAAGTCCGACAAGATAAAGGCACGCACATAGCGGCTATAACTGTGACTGATGAGCGAATCGAGTGCACAGACCATTTGCCCCATGTCGCTATACTGATAGAAATCGGTATCGACGAGGTCGTCTTTCGTAGCTACCGTCTTGGCAAAGTTGTACACATGGAGCATATCGTGCTTCGATGCCACCACATAAAACGTGTCGATAGCATGCTGAACACCCTCCAAGTAGATGTTACGCTCGCCCGACACATCGACCAGCCACAGGTAATCCACCTTCTCCACCTGAGCTGAGGCACGCTGACTGAAGCCAGCGAAACACATCAGCACGAGGCTTACCAGTATCATCATTTCTCGTTTCATCGCGATTACTTAACTTTTCAAGCGACAAAGGTACAAAAAAAGTTTAAAGTTGATAGATGAAAGTGGAAAGTTTTTCTGTTTTGGCAGACAATATGGCAGATTTGGCAGAAAAAAGCAATCCCAAGCAGTCATTCTTTCCCCTTTTTTGCCAATTGGCATCCGATTTGCTAATTACGTATTTGCAATTATGCATTGTGAATTATGAATTATAAATTAGAATAAAGATTATGGGAAAGATTATTGGAATTGACTTAGGAACCACAAACTCATGTGTTTCTGTATTCGAAGGCAACGAACCAGTTGTCATCGCAAATAGCGAAGGTAAGCGCACTACTCCTTCTATCGTAGGATTCGTTGACGGAGGCGAGCGCAAAGTGGGTGACCCTGCAAAGCGTCAGGCTATCACAAACCCAAAACGTACCGTGTTCTCCATCAAGCGTTTCATGGGTGAAACCTATGATCAGGTACAGCAGGAAATAGCACGCGTACCTTATTCTGTAAAGAAAGGCGACAACAACACTCCACGTGTTGACATCGACGGACGTCTCTATACGCCACAGGAAATATCTGCCATGATTCTGCAGAAGATGAAGAAGACAGCAGAAGACTACCTCGGACAAGAGGTGACAGAGGCTGTTATTACCGTACCAGCATACTTCTCTGACTCACAGCGTCAGGCTACGAAGGAAGCCGGACAGATTGCAGGTCTCGACGTGAAGCGTATCGTCAACGAGCCGACTGCTGCCGCATTGGCATACGGTATCGACAAGGCAAACAAAGATATGAAGATTGCGGTGTTCGACCTTGGTGGCGGCACATTCGATATCTCTATCCTCGAATTCGGAGGCGGTGTGTTCGAAGTACTCTCAACCAACGGTAACACACACCTGGGAGGTGACGATTTCGATCAGGTCATCATCGACTGGATGGCATCAGAGTTCAAGGCAGAAGAAGGTGTAGACCTTACGCTCGACCCAATGGCTATGCAGCGTCTGAAGGAAGCTGCTGAGAAGGCAAAGATTGAACTCTCAAGCTCTTCACAGACAGAAATCAACCTGCCATACATCACCGTCGCAAGCGGTATGCCAAAGCACCTCGTGAAGACACTCACACGTGCTAAGTTCGAGTCACTGGCTCACAACCTCATCCAAGCATGTCTCGAGCCATGTAAGAACGCAATTCGCGATGCAGGCATCAGCACAAGCGATATCAACGAAGTAATCCTCGTAGGTGGTTCAACACGTATCCCTGCTGTGCAGAAGATTGTGGAAGACTACTTCGGCAAGGTACCTTCAAAGGGTGTGAACCCAGACGAAGTGGTAGCCGTAGGTGCTGCCATCCAGGGAGCCATCCTTAATAAAGAAGAAGGAGTAGGCGACATCGTGCTCCTCGACGTAACCCCATTGTCAATGGGTATCGAGACTCTCGGAGGTGTGATGACCAAACTCATCGATGCCAACACCACCATCCCTTGCAAGAAGAGCGAGACCTTCTCAACGGCAGCCGACAACCAGACAGAAGTAACCATCCGCGTGCTTCAGGGCGAGCGACCAATGGCCAACCAGAACAAGCAGATCGGTATCTTCAACCTCACAGGTATCGCACCAGCACGTCGTGGTGTACCACAGATCGAAGTATCATTCGACATCGATGCCAACGGTATCCTCAACGTAAGTGCCAAAGACAAGGCAACCGGCAAGGAGCAGTCAATCCGCATCGAAGCATCATCAGGTCTCTCAGAAGACGAAATCAACCGCATGAAAGCAGAGGCAGAAGCCAATGCCGAGGCAGATAAGAAAGAGCGCGAGCGTGTTGACAAACTCAACCAAGCCGACTCGATGATCTTCTCAACCGAGAACTTCCTCAAGGAGAATGGCGACAAACTCCCAGCCGACCAGCGACCAGCAATCGATGCAGCACTTAACAAACTGAAAGATGCACACAAGGCACAAGACATCAATGCAATCGATGCAGCCATCAACGAACTCAACAACGTGATGCAGGCAGCCAGCCAGCAGATGTACTCACAGGCAGGAGGACAGCAGGCAGGACCAGGCGCAGGCTTCAACGGAGGTGCACAAGGAGGACAGCAGACTTCACAAGGCCCAACCACTGATGACGTTCAAGATGCTGACTTTGAGGAGGTCCACTAGTTCAAAGATAACAAACAATAACAATCGGAAACCAAATCCGTGTAGCTCTCTGAGTTACACGGATTTGCCGTTTTAAGGGGTTTGGCATTAGTTATTGATTTCTATCGATTCCTGTTCCATATATGTCCCATATTTGTACCGCAACAAAAAAGTCGATAATGTGCAACAAAAATATTTAAGTAAAAATAGTGAATTAAAATGTCGTAAAATGGGAATTGCAAAATTTGAAATCAGAAGAAAATGTATGGTTTGTGGAGAACCATTCATGGCCAAGACCGTCGAGTCATGGTACTGCTCTCCCCGATGCTCAAAAATAGCATATAAGCGTCGGAGGGATGAAGAAATCCGTCATTCAAAACTGGACGTAATTGTAAGGAAGATACCCAAGTCTCAGGAGTACGTGAAAGTGTCAGAAGCTTATGCTCTGTTTGGAATCAGTAAGGATACTCTTTATCGACTTATCAGAAAGGGAAAGATTCCTTATGTGAACGCTGGTAAAAGAATGATTAGAGTTAGTAAGACAGAGTTGATGAAGATGTATCCTTTACGTAAGCATCCTTTGAAAAAGGTAAAGCCAGAGCCCAAACTCTATTCTTTGGAGCCCAAGAATTGTTATACTATCAATGAGATGTGTAAGAAATATCATATGAATGATAGTACAGCATATTTGCAGATTAGGAAATACTCAATTCCAACAAGACAAATTGGAAACTATGTTTATGTCCCCAAGAAAGAAATCGATAACCTCTATAAATCTGAAGCAAAATGAAGAAAGCAATGCTCCACACAAAAGTGTCTGTCAAACTCCGAAAGTCGGAGTTGCGTAACGAGTGGTATTTATACCTCGAAGCCTATCCCGTGTTCAAGCCAGGGCATGACAAGCCATGCCGTGAACGTGAGTATCTGAATCGTATCATCACTACACCCACATGGGATAAGACGCGCCCTGCCCGATTGAATGACTTTGGTGTACAAACCTATAAGCCCAAACGGGATGTGAACGGAATCATCATATGTCGTTCAAAGGAAGACCGAGAAACTTGTATCTTTGCGGACAACGTGCGCATCATGCGCCAACGTGAATATGACAATGCTGAGCTTTATTCTGACACCGAACAAGCTATGGTGGAGAAGAAAGCCAGGGGACAAGCCGACTTCATTGAATATTTCGGGAAACAGGCAGCAAAGCGTCACAAGAATGATTCCAAATCCATCGGTGTAAATTGGGACAGAGCCCATGACTTACTGAAGATGTTCACAAAGGACAAGCCATTGCCGTTTGCTCAGATTGATATGCATTTGATAGAGAGTTTCAGGGACTTCTTACTGAAAGCTCCGCGAGGAGGCAAAAAATCTGGAACCATCTCCCAAAATACGGCTTCCACTTACTTCACGCTATTCAAAGCTGCATTACATCAAGCGTTCATTGACAGTTATTTCGATGTGGACATTGCCGCTAAGGTGAAGGGAATTTCTGGAGTGGAAAGCCGTCGTGAATACCTGACTGTCGAGGAACTGAACAAACTCGCAGCAACACCTTGTGAATATCCCATGTTGAAGAAGGCAGCCTTCTTTAGCGCATTGACAGGACTACGACATTCTGACATTCGAAAGATGACATGGAAAGAACTATCTGTAGAAGGTGACCACTACCGCATTAACTTCACTCAACGGAAAACAGGAGGTGTAGAGTACATGCCTATATCTGAGCAAGCCTATCTTATTTGTGGAGAACCCGCCGAACCCGATAGGTTGGTTTTCGAAGGATTGCAAGATCCTTCATGGATAAATAGACCGATGAAGAAGTGGATAGAAGATGCTGGTATCAAGAAGCACATAACGTTCCACTGTTTTCGTCATTCCTACGCAACAAACCAGCTTACCGAAGGCACGGACATCTACACCGTATCGAAGATGCTGGGACATACCAACGTCCGCACCACACAGATATATGCCAAGGTCGTTGACTCCAAGAAAGAGGAGGCTGCACAAGCCATCAAACTCAATCTTCAAAGCGATGTGATATAAATCCATCAGAGGCCCTACTAAGGTTAAGCCATCTATGCTATAGCAAAGGTGGCTTGGCCTGTCTTTTAACTTTCATTCATACGGAATAGCCTACGGAAGTGCCCCGTAAGCCATTCCGTATCTCAATTATTTTCGATTTCTATTGTTAAATGATGTTTCTGAAACCGCCTGATTTCAAGCGTTTTCGGTTATTTATTGATTGTTGTTAATACGGAACAGCCTACGGGAAGCTTTCGCCCATTTTTCTGCCCTTGTGAAGGGCATTTTATCGCACTATCTTTGCAGCCGAATTCAAATAAACGCTGACTGCGCAGTCGCAAAGTATTAACATCAAATTTCATTTAAAATGGAAGAAAGAAAACATACGTCGAATGGCGTTCCCACCTTTGACATGATTCCCATGCTGATGGCGAATCTTCTCGAAGACAACAAGATTTTGTCAGCAAAGATTGATGCCCTCAATAGAAAGATCTCGGCATCTGTAGGTAATAGCAAGGATAATGACCAGCGCATGGATGTAACAGAAGCTCAGAAGTACATTCCTGGTCATCCAGCAGTTCAAACCATCTATGGCTGGACATCCAACAACATGATACCTTATCATAAGGTTGGCAAGCGCATCTATTTCGTCAAGTCAGAACTTGATGCTTGGCTCTCTAAGGAGCAGCACAAGTCTCAGGAGGACTTGCGTAAAGAAGCTGAGGAATATGTGAACAATCGGAGAAAACAACCTACACTGTAATAAGGTATGAGAATCGCTTCTAACATCATCGATACGATAAAGGCAAAAGCCGACATCGTTGAGGTCATCGGTGAATATGTTCACCTGACCAAGAAGGGGCAGAATTATACAGGACTATGCCCATTTCATAATGACAGCACACCGTCATTAACTGTCAGTTCTGCTAAGGGCATCTACAAGTGTTTTGCTTGTGATGCCTCTGGCGATGTAATTAAGTTCTTGCAGGAATATCTTAAAATCTCTTTTGTTGAAGCCGTGAAAATGCTGGCAAAGAAGTATGGTGTAGAGATTCCTGAAGATTCATGTTCTATGGCTGATGATGCAGACCAACGCAAGCGAGAGTCAATGCTCATCATCAATGACTATGCTGCCAAGTTCTTTGCTGAGAACCTATTTAAAGAAACTGAAGAGTCGCACAAAGCTTTAGACTATGCTGCCAGTCGATGGCCAATTGAGTATATCCATTCATTTAGTATCGGCTATGCCAGCAATAGTTGGGACTCCTTTTCTCACTGGGCTAATGACAAGGGACTCGACAAAGACCTTTTGCTTGAATTAGGACTTATCAAGAAGAAAAGCATGAGCGATGATGTTTATGATACGTTCCGCGGTCGCATAATGATTCCCATCCGTGACAAGCAGCATCGAATTATAGCTTTCACTGCAAGGATTCTGCCTGACATCCTTGCCAATGACGCGAATGTTCCCAAGTATATTAACTCCTCTACATCTCTTATATATGATAAGGGCAGTAGCCTGTTCGGTATTGATGTGGCATGGAACTCAGCATCAAAAGTTGGTGTGATGAACCTGGTAGAGGGAGCACCAGACGTAATACGTTTGCAGGTTATTGGTGCCTCTAATACTGTTGCCCCTCTCGGTTCTTCGTGGACAGAAGCACAACTCAGTATATTGAAACGCATAACGAGCAGACTCAACATCATTCCAGATAGTGATATTCCCAAAGAAGGAGAGCACTTTGGCGTTGGATTTGCAAGTGCCATGCGCACAGGGAAATTGGCATTATCCCTGGGCTTTACTATGACCATACAGGAAATTCCAGTCAGTGATTGGAAAAACGACCCTGATTCATACCTGGTATCAAAAGATAAACTGGATGAATTAGCCATACATGACTTTGTGATGTGGTTTGCTTCAAAAGTCATAAATCTTGATGGAGAAAACATTCCCAAACAAGCAAACGCTATTCATGAGGTCGTTGATCTTGTGAAGACGATTCCAGATAAAGTACTTCAGGAGTCATACACGGACAAACTCATCAGTGTCTATGGACATGAAGACATGTGGAAGCGTGAAATTACGGGAATTCAATCCATGCCAGCCCCAGTTGTCAGTTCTGCCATAAGTGATGAAGAATATGCTGCTCTTTTCAAAGGCACAGAGATTAAGGTTGGCAACAACTGCTATTATGGTTATACAAAGGAGGGCGAGAAGGAAATCTCCAACTTCATCATGATTCCACTCTACCTGATTCGTGACGGTGCATCTGCTTCTCGTGTATTCATTCTCCGAAACGTCATGGGCTTTGAAGTTCGTATAGAGTTCAGTATAGAGGAAATGACTGTGTTGCAGAAGTTCCGCAACCGTATTGAACGTGAAGTAAACTTCATGTGGTATGGCACGTCGGCCAAGTTCAACAAGTTGCGAGGCATCCTCTACTCCAGTATGGAGGTCATCACTAAGATTTCCACTCTTGGATGGCAGAAGATAGGCTTTTTCGCTTTTGGGAACGGCATCATTCTCAATGGCGAATGGCATCCGGTAAACGAAGAAGGCATTGTGCGATTGGGGAATCCATTAGGTTCGTTCTACCTTCCTGCATTCTCCAAGATGAATGAAGATAATAGCGAGAAGTTCCTCTTTGAACAGAAGTTCATTCATCTGCCAGAGAGTAAAGTGCGTTTCTTCAAGTTTGCCACACAAATGCGGTTGGTCTATGGCGACAATGCCATCATCGGTATCTGCTTCATAGTGGTATGCCTCTTTCGTGACATTATCATTCGTCATCGCCGAGAGTTTCCAACGCTCTTCTTGTTTGGCCCAAAGGGAACAGGAAAAACAGCCTTCGGGGAACTGCTGCAAAGTGTATTCGTCTATAATGGTGATCATCCGAACCTTCGTACATCTACTATGCCGAGCCTTGCTACCGTCTTGTCACAAGCCGAAGATGCTATCATGCACCTTGACGAATACAAGAACGATATTGATGTGGAGAAGATTGAACTGCTGAAAGGACTTTGGGATTGCCAAGGACGCAGTAAGCTCGACATAGAGACTCGCAAACGTGAACAGTCGAAAGTCCTCAGTGGTGTGATTGTCAGTGGACAGGAGAAACCGACTGTTGATATTGCCTTGTATTCTCGTCAATGTGTGTTACTCTTCCACAAGGACACGCATACCGTTGAGGAGAAAGAGAATTTCCGTGTCCTGAAAGATTGGGAGTATGAAGGGACATCTTACGTCGTTCTTGAATTGTTGCAGGTCAGAACACAGTTTGAGCAATCCTATAAAGACTGCTATGAGCAGGCTGTCAAAAGTATCTGTACATCATTGACTATCTGTATTGATGAGCGCATTCTTCATAACTGGTCAGTCGTGCTGGCATCTTATTTGGCTGTGCAGCATCATATCCAGTTTCCTTTTACCTATGAAGAAGTGTTTAAGATTGTGCTCAATGGTGTAGAATATCAGAATGAAGAATGTCTGCATAGCAATGAGCTGAGCATTTTCTGGAAGACCATTGACTACCTCAAACAAGACAATCAGATATACGGACTCTGTGATTACCGCATTCACGAATATACCAGTCTTAAGGTTGACATCAAGATAGATGGCAGACGACAGACTGTAACCAGGGAATACGGAAATGCCAAGAAGATTCTCATGATTCCAACCAACAGTCGTATGTTTGCTCTCTATGCGCTCCACCTTCAAAAGACTCGTGAGAAGGTTATTCCTGAGAATACACTGAAGTATTATCTTGAAAACTCTCCCGAATATATAGGTAAGGTAAATAGCGTAAGATTCGCTTCTGTAGAGAATGTGAAGGACTGGCCTCGTCAATTTTCCGCAAAGTGTTTTCAATGCCAACCACGACTGAGTGAGAAACCAGTTCAGGCATTCTGTCTTGACTTTGAAGCCGTTGAAGCAGCCTATGGAGTCAGTCTGTATTCTGATTACATGGCATTTGACTTGGCGCACAATTCATAATATCCACATACATCTTCTACATTATCTACAATGGTAATAATCAATATGGTATCTCTATAAAAAGAGTTCTTACAAAGAGTAACTAACATCTACACACTTTGGACTGACAGATGAGTAAGCCCAAGAATGAGAAATAAACATAAAGGGTGTCCACACCCATAACAATTAAAGAAAGAAACTATGCACAAAGAAGATTTATCTTATGGTCTGTTTCTATCAGACCGACAGTTGGATTTTCTATCTAACTATCCGCAGGGATTCGACCGCATGAAGTGCTTTGCCACATTCTTGCAAATGGCAGTGAAGGAGCCGACGCACTATGAGAAGAAAGAGTATTCAGTTGACCTAACTCCAGGGCAGTTCGCTATTTCAGAGGTAGAACTTGCCAAGCTCTGGAAGTGCAACCGCAAGACAGCCTCCAAGATGGTTGACATGTTCCATGAGGTGGGGCTTGTATCATCTGTGCCTAATTGTCGTACCACTATCTTCACAGTCCATTGCCTTGCCAGTTGGTATTTCGGCAATCAGGTTATTCGCAATGCACATTACTCACGCCATCCTCAGATCGAGCAGCGCATCAAGGCTAACCATAAAAGTCAGGATGTTACCAAAGGAAGTGCTACCGATGGAGTTGTTGTCAGCGGTACTGTTGTTAATGGTTGTGCTACCGAAGGGATCACTACCAATAAAACTGCTACAGAAGATAGGATGAAGGACAAATCCTTATCCCTTTCTTCAACTGAGATTGATAAGGCGAATATCGCACATCAATCAGATGGGCAAACCATCGAACAAAGGGATGAGTACACTTCCAAGCATACTGCCCCCGTTAGTCGTGACAATTCCAATGATGATAACGATAGGGAAAGGAAACAATTCAATGATGGTGTCGAGCCAACCATCTCGAATGAAGAAAGCCTTTCCCCATCCATCACTTTGACAGATGCTGCCTATCTCAATGACAGCCCAGGGAACGAGGCGCAGCTATTCTCTGAGCCGTCAGGTGAGACACTTCCAGATGCTACCGCAATCGCTGTTGACAAAACGACACCCGAGGATGCCGGATAACCTTCCAAGGCTTTGAGACACTCCCCAAGGGAGCTTGATTTTTCGTACTCTCTAAACAAGAAGTGTCAATGTCTGACAATCCGCTCCGCTGCTTGCCCGACTGTTTGACCTCTTGCAATACTCGCAGGCTCGCATTGGGTTGACCAAGCCCAGTTATAAACTACGATAAAACCATTTAGACATGAAAAAGAACATAGAATGTAAAGGGCGCAATCCACGCATCACCGTTTGCTATACGCCCGACGAGAATACAAGGATAGTCAATATGGCTACAGCCTGTGGGCTGAAGAAAAGTCAGTATATCCATGACACCTCTTTGGGGCAGGAACCCAAGGTGATGATGAGTGACAAGGAGGCTGATGCCTTGATGTCGCTGAAAGCTGCCCGTGGCGAGCTGATTCTGATTAAGAATGCCCTTCACGGCACTACCCAGGAACAGCGTAAGAAGTACTTCCGCAACGAGCAGTTCATGCGACAGTGGATAGAAGGTGCAAACAGCCTTATCCGCAGATTAGTAGAAATAGAAGGAATGTTTAGGAGATGATGGTATGATAGCAAAAGCTCAATCTATATCGCATGGCTCAGCCATGACAAATTATGCCACTAAGCATAACCGTGCCGACATTGTGCTGACACGCAACCTTGACGAGGGGCTTACTCCTCTCGCCATGTGGGGAGCGATGGAAACAATCCACCAAAAGTATGCTCCGAAATTCAGGCGTAAGCCCGTCATTAAGCCGACCCTTCGGATGGAGGTTTCCCCATCCCTTGATGAGACTAAGGGATGGACACTCAATGACTGGTACGACTATGCGCTGCGGTTCCTCGATGAGTTCAAGAAAGAAGTCCAAACCAAAGAAGGCAAGAAGAATGGATCTGGCAAATTCAATCTGGACAGAGCACAGTTATTCGCCTGTCTTCACTTTGATGCGAAGTCTGGCATTCCGCACCTTCACATCCTCATCAACCGCATAGACCTTGATGGGAATCTCATGAATGACTCCTTCATCGGCGATAGTGCTGTCAAGGCTGCCCATGCCATCAACATTGAACGTGGATGGGAACTGCCCGAAGATATTCACGAGGCTCACGAGAAGGAGATAACCGAAACCTGTTATGACATCCTTCGTGGAATGCCAAAATACGATTGGGACAGCTATAAGCACTCCCTTGAAAGTCGTGGTTACAAAGTCCATGAGCAACGTGACAAACAAGGAGTCCTGCATGGGTACACCGTACTTCATGGCAACTCTCGTTTTAAGTCATCCATATTGGGCAAAAGTCGTAGCCTAACCGTTCCCAAACTTGAAGCCACATGGAAGGAACTTCACCCAGTCGCTCAAAGTGTAGTGAAACCCAATACTATCGTTGGCACCTCCCAGACTACTGAAAGGAAGCCTCTCACAGAACGCAACTCAGAGTGCCAGAGCATTACCCGGACCAAGCCGGAAGCACCACCTCTGTTCAGGAAGATATTGTCTGTTGTCGACAAGCATTATTCCATCTTGATGCCGATGGAGGCATACACAGCAATTAAGGATGCCATCGAAGTTCCAGATGAATCCATGCCGTTTGAGAATGTCTTGAATGTGGCTATGCTGCTGTTCATGAACTACGTTAATGCTGCCACATCCATGTCAGAATCCTGTGGTGGCGGTGGTTCCATCCCATCAAACTGGGGCAAAGACAAGGATGATGATGAACGTGACTGGGCACGACGTTGCGCCCAACTCGCTAACTGGCTATGCAAGCCTATCAGGAGACATAAAGGACATAGACATTAAAAACAAAACATTATGGGAAATAAATATGATAGCCTTGTTGAGGAAATCAACAAACAGGAAGAGATCAAGGAACAAAAGGCTAACCTTGACAATGAACTTCAACTCCTTAAGCAAGCCATAAGTGACTTGCACGATAACGTTCAAAAAGTTGAGAAAGCGGCCAAAGATGGAACGGATATGGTGAAAGCATTGAATGCAGCTAAAGACAGCATGGACACTGCTGTTTCCGCTTTCTGTCGTGCAGTTACCCGAGCCGAGTCAACTGTGCTAAAAATTGAAATGACTGATGAGTGCTTGAATACCATCAAATCTGCAAGAACGGAACTAATCAAGGCAGAGACCACACTTCTTGCCAATCATAGGAGGATGATGTTACAAGAAATTCGTAATCAGAATGAAGAATTGCTGTCACTCATAAAGTCGGGCAAAGGGGTATACCTGCCACCCAAAGTATTCTGGTGGTGGGCAGGCATTACGTATCTCACCTCGCTATATTCACTCTGGTGTCTTTTGCAATTGATTCTTCAGTGGTTGAAGTGCTAATCGAGTCTTGTCTGGTATAGACAAACGTTGAAGCCACTGTCGCATTTCGCGACGGTGGTTTTATTCTTTGTCATGTACCTCCCAATGACCTCTTATCACTACCGACATAACGAGCATGTGGCATTTTATGTTTTTTGAATTTCGATTACTCAATTCTGCCATATCTCCTGTTGATATTTGGGGATTGCTTAGGATTTGTTCTTTTAACAAATCATCAAGTTCCTTATCTTGAGGGACATTTTGAGGGACATTTTGAGGAACATCATGGGGGACACCTTGAGTAACACCTTGAGTAACATCTTGAGTAACATCTTTAGCAACTCCTTGAGTGCCATCTTGAGTGCCATCTTGAGTGTCATCTTGAGTGTCATCTTGAGTGTCACCTTAAGTACCACCTTGAGTATCATTCTGGATAACACCCTTTATTGATTTCATTATACTTGGAGCAGTTCGCCGTGCCAAGATGGCACGGCACATGATGAAACCTCAAAAAACAAGGGGACTGCATCGATAGTTGCTTGTAAATAAGGATTAGAAATAGTTTGTTTCCAATCCTTATAGCGCTCTTCTTACCATTATATATTAATAGGAACCATCAATAACTAAAATTATATATATATGGTTTACGGTTACATTAGAGTAAGCAGTGACAAGCAGACGGTTGAGAACCAACGCTTTGAGATTAACAAGTTCTGTGAGAAGCAGAACATAGTAATTAACGACTGGATAGAAGAAACTATCAGTGGCACGAAGAATTATTCCAAACGACAGTTGGGTAATCTCTTGAAAAAAGTCCATAGGGATGATATTATCATCTGTAGTGAGTTGTCACGTCTGGGCAGGAACCTCTTTATGATTATGGAGATACTGAATATCTGTATGACCAAGGAGTGCCGCGTCTGGACTATCAAAGACAACTATCGCCTGGGTGATGATATTCAAAGCAAAGTTCTTGCTTTTGCCTTTGGGCTTTCAGCAGAGATAGAGCGTAACCTTATCAGCCAGCGTACCAAAGAGGCTTTGGCGAGGAAGAAGGCAGAGGGAGTGGTGCTTGGTCGTCCAAAAGGAAAAAAGAGTAGTCCAGACAAGTATAAGCTATCGGGCAAGGAAGTCCTTATCAAAGAACTACTGAAGAACGGCACTTCTAAAAGAAAAATAGCGAAGATATGCAAGTGTGACAGGAATACCCTTGATAGGTTTATAACCCTGAAAGGATTGGCAGTGAACTAATGAGCGATTTCGTGCAGCAACAAAATAGTATTTGTGACTTCGCCACATCCGATAGTTGGGTTATCCTTTCTCCTATTGAGCAGAGCATCAAAAAGAAGATAGAGTCAGTTGGTACACCACTTAAAGATTGGGACATCAACATTTATCGTGGGGTGCTTACAGGATGCAACGAAGCATTCATTATCGATTCAGAAAAACGTGAAGAGATACTGGCTAATTGTCAAACAGAGGAAGAACGCAAAAGAACGACTGAGTTAATACGACCGATTCTTAGAGGCCGCGACATCAAGAGGTATGGGTATGACTGGGCTAATTTGTGGTTAATTGCCACGTTCCCATCCCGCCACTACGACATTGACAAATACCCATCTATCAAGCAATACCTCCTATCGTTTGGCATAGAGAGACTGGAGCAAACAGGCAAAACACATATTGTCAACGGCGATAAGGTGAAAGCCCGCAAAAAGACCAACAATAAGTGGTTTGAAACGCAGGATAGTATCAGCTATTGGGAGGATTTTTCACGGCCAAAAATAATATGGAAGAGAATCGGCTCCATCTTACGCTTCTCTTTTGACAATAAGGGATGTCTTGGACTAGATAGTACGTGTTTTGCAGCAGGCGAACATATAGAGTATTTGTGCTGTGTACTCAATTCATTGATGGGGCACTATTTGTTAAAAGATTCACCTAAAACAGGTACTGGCGATTTGTTGGTTAGTGTTCAAGCTATAGAACCAGCCCGCATTCCATATAATGCTCAGTACGACAGACAGCTATCATCCCTTCTTGGCATACAAATAGCCAATCCATCAAATGCTACAGAAAAGGAGATAAACGACATTGTTTTCACAATGTACGGCTTATCTCTTAATGAACGGGAATACGTTACGCAATATGTCAAACTATCTCAACAAAGCCTATAACCTTTCTTTCTTCTGCCGTAAGAGCGTATAGGTCAAATAGCATGGAGTCTATTCTCTGTGCCTTTTGTTTGTTGTATTCTTTTTGTATATCTTCTACAGCATCTTGAAATTGTAGGTTTTGAGTATCAGAAACTTCATAAACTGGTATTTTGTCAAAGAAGATTTTGCTCAACTCTCGCGTTCCTCCTTGTAATTCTGGGAATGAATTCCTAAAACAGTACTTGAATAGCGAAGAATTGAAAAACGCTGTAAGATAAGCCACATACTTCCCTGTAATAATGAAACATTTCTGATTTGTGAGATACATTTTATCATCAAATACAAATGGCATGTATTTTGTCATGTTTGGATAGATGATTTTTGGCTTTAAGAAATCCTCCATAATTATTCAATTGGAGGATTTTAATAAGCCAAAAGTTGTATATATGGAGATACAAACAGATAACCCCGAAGAAGGCTACCCATTCCCATGCTATTCTTATGATAATAAAAGATGTGTTGTTCTAAATACAGCATACATAATGAGCAGCGAAACCTTGGATCCAAGATATGTACTCGGCATCCTAAATTCAAGGTTAGGAAAGTTCTTGGTAAAACTTTATGTTACCCAATTGCAAGAAAGACAATTTAGAATGTTGTCTCAGTATGTTATGAAGTTCCCTATAGCACGACCAACAAGAGAACAAGAAAAGGAAATGACACATCTTGTACAAGATATATTAGTAAACAAATCCATAGCATCTGAAAATAGAATTGATGAATTGGCATTTCAAATATACAAGTTGTCGGAGCAAGAAACTAAAATACTTATTAGCAGGTAGTTGCGCATCAACTACCTGCTAATCTCTCTTATGTTAATGGTGGATAGAAATTCTCAACATAATCAATTTCTATATCGGTAAGACCTACAGATTTGTATATTTCAGCATTAACATCTTTTGTAAAATCAGTCTTCGTCTTTACCCCTTTCATATACTGCTCAACATAGTTGTCGAATAAAATCTGCTGCCTGTCTGTAATGTTTGGTAATAAAAGCTGTTGAATTGTGAATTTCTTCCATCTGACAGTGCCAACTCCTGTAGTTGTACCTACTTTAGAGAAGAACCATTCTGATAAGGGGGAATTTAACACACAAAATAGATAAGGTAGATGATTACCTACCATCAAAAAAGTTGTTGCCTCTGGAATATATTTTCCTCCATGTTCATATGCAAACTTACTTCTGTCTGATATTTCACCCCAAACAATTTTTGGCTTATTAAAATCCTCCAAATAAGCGCAGTTACGAAGGTTGTATGGAGTGTCTCCTTTGTCAGCTCTGGTGGCAATTCTATCCCAATACTGGTCTAAATGAGCCTTTACAGCAGGATAATCTTCTATTTTAATTCGAGGAATGCGCCCACGAACACCATTATGAGTGTTGATTAGATATAATCCATTGTCCACATAGCCGTATCTCTTTATATCCCTGCCGCGCAAAATCGGTCGTATTAACTCAGCCGTTCTTCTGCGTTCATCCTCCGTCTGGCAGTTGGCAAGGATTTCTTCTCTTTTTACGGTAGTGATAATAAAGGCATCATTAAAGCCTGTCTTTATTCCGTAGTTAATCTGAATATCCCAGTCCTTCAAAGGCGTTCCAACTGCTTCAATCTTTCGCTTAATACTCTGTTCAATTGGCGACAAGATTACCCAACTGTCAGAAGAATTGAAGTCACAAATACTATTTTGTTGCTGCACGAAATCGCTCAAATTCTTTACACTGTCTTTGTTCTGTTTATTTGTAACAGCGCAGACGGTTTCATGCTTGTTGTTTGACTTTGAGAAAAGGAGAATATTGGTGTCAACCGTAGCGCTCTCAAAAATCTTCACTCCGGCAAAGTCTATTAGCAACATTGGGTTGGTTTTGTTGGCGAAAAACTCTCTGGTCTTTTCGCCATATCCAGCACGCATCCACTTGTTGGACGTGATGTAACACAAATGCCCCTCCTTCTTTAGTAATTGCCATCCACGCTCATAGAACAGACAATAGATGTCACCTGTCCGAGCAAAAGTTGAGTAGTTGCAGTTCTCATATAACTTAGCTAATTCACCGCCATTGTTCTGAAGTTGAATATATGGTGGATTGCCAATCACGATGTCGAAACCATCAGCAACACCGAACATCCATTCTGGATCGAAGAATGGGCTAACAGCATTTTGGTCGTAAGGATTCCATGCTGCCAACTGCTTTGCATCCTCTGGGGCAAAGTTGTCATCATCAGAGAGTAGTTTAGCCAGTTTCTCACGGAGGGTCTGGTCTTTCTCTCTTAACCGATGCTTAGTTGATGCCGACTTGGCAGAGAAGTGCTTGTGGCGGATTTCTGCGAGTTCATTCTTTGTCGGCTCTATCTCAGGATTCTCAAACAGATTGCCCTGTGCAGGTTTCTTCTTCTTTGCTATCAGAGAATTGGCAGAAACAAACTTTGTTTCAAGGTTAGGCAGCGTCGGAATGCCGAAGTTAGGCTTTGATGCGTCCTTCTCACAGTCACATATCAATGAAATAAAGAATCGTAGTTTTGTAATCTGTGCTGCTATACTCTGAATATCACTGCCGTACAAGCAATTCTCTATGACAGACAGTTTGAGGTCATAGACACGTTCATCTGGCGAAATTCTCTCCAAAATGTCAATCATCCTATTGAGCAATCCCATGGGGAATGCACCAGAGCCACAAGCAGGGTCAAGCACCTTCACAGCCTTTAGCTTTTCGGCTATCTTTTGATAGTCATCTGTCTTTGTCTTGTCAAAAGTGAAGTCAGTGCGGAATAATGAGCGTACAAAGGCATTGTCGCCAAGATAAGCTATAAGGCTTTCGTCAACCATATAGTTCACTATCTCGCGTGGCGTATAAAACGAGCCGCTTTGGTTACGTGCAGTTTCCTTGGTTTCCGGGTTGTATGCTCCAAGCAGATTCTCGAATACTTTACCTAACAGTTCTGGGTCGAGTGCCACTTGCTGTTCCTCTGGTGAGTTTTCCTCGATAGTGAAGTTATACCGACCTAAGATTGAAATCAAACCCTTTTCTGGTTCAAAAAACAGATTATTGGGAACCACGGCACGATGCTTGAAACGTCCATCTGCAAAACGAGCATCATTCCGACTGAAGCCATCAAAGTTATAGCATTGTTCTACACCGTCGGCATACTTCGTCTTATCAAGACATTCAAACAATCCACCATTCAGGAATGGAATTTCGGCAAATAGGTTGATGACTTCCTGCTCGCTAATTGAAAACATTTCCGCATAGCGATATAAAGTCTTCACGTCACGTTTGCTTGAAGTGGCGAACTTACGGGTGTTGCCGTCTTCATCCTGAATGGCACGGTTGAGCGTACCGAAGAATAGGTTTTGGAGGATTGCATTATAATAATTGCCAACAGTTGTACTGTATGGGTCGAATTCTTTCAATATCGTTGTCAAGAAGTCTATATCAAAGATTCTGTCTGGTACCAGATTTTTCTGTTTGATGAACCACACGAACATGATACGGGTAATCATACGGATGACCTTTGTCTCAATGTCGTCTCGATCATCATCCTCTGTTATGGTATTATTGGGGAAGGTGATATTTGAAGATGGTTCAACCGCCCACTGATACCACTCAAACAAATCTTTGTAGAACTGTTTGGTGAGTGCTTCCACAGAGAACGCGGCAGTGATGTCGCTCAATGCCTGTTTACTGTCACGAAGGACCTTGAACTGTTCAATGGCAGTGCGGCAACCACGTCCTTCACCAAGAAGATAGGTGTAACGCTTGGTATCAGTCGAAATCTTCTCATAATCTCCCTGTTTGTTAAATCCCCATGTCTCACTGACATACGAGAAGCGCAGCACACTCTCATTCTTACGATAGCAGAACATGAATGCTCCTGCATAGCCCATGTTGCGCCAATCTGTTGTAAGCATGTCGCGTATGCCACGACGATTGCGCTCTATGTTCACATTGTCGGTGAGTTCTACTTCATAGACGGCAATGGACTCGCCATCGGAGAGTGATATTTTTCCAAGATTCAAAGCTTGTTTCGCCAGACGGCTGCTAACATGTACTTCTGATGGACGGTTCCAGAAACTGACTTTGCCACGAAAAATGTCGTGAAGGAGTTGCTGCCAGGCTTCACGATTATATCTTGATTCTATAACTTCCTTGTAATTCATAAGGCTATATGTTATTTGAATGATTCTGATAATATAATCTCGGCATCGGACTCTTTCTCATTGAGCAAGGCTTCCTCTGCCATATAATAAGGTGCATACTTTTTTGCCATTTCAATAATCTCTGCCAAGGCTTCATCATGCGTCATACGTGCTTTACCGCTTACACGACGTAAATCTTTCTGTATGCGCTGCAAACGCTTTGCAATATAAGTAATGACACCACGCTCTGCAAGTGTTTTCAGTTGAGCTACTTTCAGATAGAGGTCGTTGTCGTCTATCTCACGCATGAAGTTGGTAAGAAGACTGATGGCCGTTGTTACCTGAGCACCCATGTTGCCTTGGGCTTCCTTTGAAGTCTCTTCCTGTTGAATTTCTGTGTCGCGGATGGTGCGGAACTTCACCAAAGCCTTTTCCACATGTTGATGATGCTCCTTGATGCGTTTTGCTGGCTTTTCGTCAGGAGTTGCTTTAAAGTATTTCAGTGCATCGAGCACGGAAATTTCCTCGGCATTCTCAGAAACAAGGAAGAAAACCTTTCGGAAGTTGGTTTTAAGAAAAACTAAGGTATCCCCAGAGAGCGTAACGCCATCGACTATGCGAGACTCGCGTCCTGTGCGACTGCGCAAAGAGAGCTTTGCTATTCGGTTATATTCCCTACGGTTTGTCTGATAGAGAGAACGCAGTTCTTCGTAATATGGTATCTCTTGGTTGAAATCTTTCTTCTGTTCTTTCAGGGCTTCATCAAAAAGCTTGCTCAGATTGCGGTCAAGTATCTCATTCTGAGAATATATTTGGTTGTCTTCGCCAAAGGTAGAGTGGAAAGTCTGTATCTTGCTCACTGCAATCTGGTTGAGATTGATTTCTCGGTTTCCTTCACGCGAAGGATAGAATACATAGTTGTATATGTGTTTTGATGCGGAGCCAATACGGTTCACACGTCCGATGCGCTGCATCAGGCGAGTTGAGTTCCATGGAGTATCATAATTGACTATCACGTTAGAGCGATGGAGGTTTACACCCTCGGCCAACACGTCAGTAGTTAAAATGATATTGTAGTCATTAAGTTTTGTCTTGTAGTTGGCATCAAAGTTTTCACGAATTGTCTTGAACTGCTGACTACGGTTGCCAGATGAAATGACCAATACATCAGAACGGTTGATGCGACGCTCCAGATACTCTACAGTATCTACGGACTCCGAGAATACCACAAGTTTTTGTTCAGGATTGCGTTCTGCTTTGAATAATTCGTGTTTCAGAAGTTCATTAAACTTGGCAAACTTGGAATCGTCATCATCTGATATGTCCTGCCAGTCGTTCCACATCTTTTCAAGGATGGCTTGGTCTGCTCTCAACATTTCAACAAACTCCGGTCGGAAATCATCGGCATGGAAAACTGCATTCTTGGGATTCGTCTCTGCCTTGGCATTCAATTTCTCTTCTATCTCCGCTTCTGACAGACCGTTTTCCAACAAGAGATTGATGTCTAGGTCCGGGGCGATAAACACCTTGTCATTTGCAAACATATCCAGCATGTTCTGGTTGGCCTGACGGAAATTCTGTATTGAAACCTGAAAGGCGTAGAAACTACTCTCCAGACGCTTTACAAGTCCATTCTTACGGATGCCTGCCAAACTACGGCTGATAAGTTCTGCGTTGTCATATAAACCGTTGGAGACTTCAGGCTTCAGAAAGGCAATGGCCTGATAGCGAGCATATGTCAGTTCTTTATCAAGGGTCTGCATGGCACGTTCAAAGAGATTGGCCAGATGCTCGTTTAGTTCATATCTGCTCTCAACAGGACGTTCTACCTTTGGGAAACCGTTCACATCCTTGTTGTAACGCGGTACGCTCTCAATGTCTGTACGTGTTCGTCTGACAGTAAGGGGCTTGATTACACGGTCGCGCACTTTTTCTGCCAATTTCTTGAAGTCTCTGATGTCAGCATCGGGATTGTTGCGTAGTTTTCTGAACTCAACAATCAAGGGAGCAAAGAATGCAGTGAGATTACCAACGCCATCAATAGTGGAATGGCGTGGGTCCTGGAACAACAGTATCTCATTGTAAAGGTCGGCAGGGGTGTTATTCATTGGCGTTGCCGATATGAGCATCACTTTTTTCTTGTAGCCTGGTATGTTGCCAGTTTCCACACGGGGCATCTTGCAGATTTCTTGCAACTGCTCAAAGGCTGAGGTCGTATGGCTACGGAATTTATGCGCCTCGTCCACCAGCACAAGGTCATATTCGTCAGCATTCCAATAGTTATAATTGTCTTCGTCCAACACCTTTGAAAGACTTCCGTTGCTGATGAAGTTTGCGTATTTATCAATGCCAAAGTCCTTAAAGGTGGTTTTCCAGTTCTGTTCAACAGCAGGAGGATAGACCACAAGAATCTTTGTATGGTCGCGGCCATTCTCAATCAGGAACTTCTTTGCAATCATAGTTGCTATGACCGTTTTACCGAGACCCACCACATCGGCAAGGAAAAAACCATCGTAGCGGATGAGTTTCTGATAGCCTTCAATGACCGCATCCATCTGATAATCATATTTGGTGTAGCCATCTGGCATGTCAAACGGGTCATCATTATCGGTTTCCAGTATGCGATCAGAGAAATACTCCATGAGCATTTTGATATAGAGGTCGTATGGCGAAACATCGCCCTTCAAATATGTACGGTCAATAGATGTTTTCAGGTCATCAGCTGTAATTTCACAACCTTTGGCTTCTTCCCAAAGCTGTTCAAACTCATCCTTGGCAAATTGAACATCCTCATGCTGGGTCATCTTCACATTGAACTCATACTGTCGTTCCTCTGTGATACCAAGGCCGTTGCCGGACAGATTGCTGGAACCCGTTATAGCCATTCCTTGGGTGTACTGATTAAAGTCATCAGGATAAAGCACATATATTTTGGCATGAATCTTCTTTGATGGATGGGCGCGTAATTCCAACTTCCCGTCAATGAGGTCTTGCACCATCTGGAACATACCATCCTCAATCTCCTTCCTGTAATTGGAACTTTCAATGTCCTTGCGAATCTGACGGAGACAGTCTTGCTTAACATCATCCTCTGCCCCAAAGAAAAGTTTGCCTTGGCGAGCTGCTTCTGCAATATACTTATCCACATCTATGCCAATAAGCACTCTTACTTTGTTGATGCTGTCAAGGAATGGGCGAAGGGAAAAGTAACCAGACGCACGAAGGAAGCCTACAACTGCATCAAGATTTCGGATTTGGGGGTTATGCTGTAGCACACCCTCAAACTCTTTCATTAGTGTATTTCCTTCCCGATTAGTAAAGATATGGGAATTGGACTGTTGAATCGTACTCATATATTATTCTGTTCGTAATAAATCATCTACACTCACCTCTAGAACTTTGGCAATCTGGATGAGGGTTTCTACATTTGGTTGATTGGTGTTCGTCACCCACTTAGATACAACAGCAGGATCTTTGCCAAGCAATTCGGCAAGTTGCTTGTTGTTCATGTCCTTCTCAGCAAGAACTACTCTTATTCGATTCAAAAGTTTACGCTCCATTTGGTCGATATTGATTTCAGCCACAAAGATAAGCTTTTTCTTCTAGATTTATTCGTTCTCCCGTAGAAAATTGGCGTTTATTGACTAAAAATAGATGTTTTTATCAAAAAAAAGACCATCATATATGGTTCTTTAATGACATGCAGTTGATACTACATATATAAATATGTATAAGGGACTATTTGGCTCCATCACGACTTTTTTAGATTTATAGCTCAGTTTTTATCAATCTGAGGAATACGTTCTTAAAAAGGTAAATAACCAAAAAGGTGTCGGAAACAACAGTAAAAGTACGGGCATATCCATAAAACGGGAATAGGCAAAAAGCATAAAAACATCGATTTAAGTGCGTATTTTGCGAGAAGGTAGCAAAAATCGAACTTAAAACATGAATAGAACTCGATTTGAACATTTTCTCCTCGGTCAACAATAAAAAATAAAAGCATGGATTATAAAAGTGTCAACATTGGCAGAAATTTAATGTAGAGTGATATTACTTGTCAATACGAGTAATATGAGTAATACGCTCTTAAAAAGACAAATGCCCCATAAGTTGGCGGTAAAAATGGCGGTAAAAATGGCAGTAAAAATGGCGTAAAAGGTGGCGTAAAAGAAATATCAGAACGTCAGTGAATTATCTGAATTGATTATTGCTAATCCGTTTTTATCCGCAAAGGGCATTTCGGAAAAGACTTCGGGAAAGATTTCGGAAAAGGTTAAAATAACAAATAGAACAATAGAAAGTGATTGGGCTTAAATTAAGAAGATGAGTATTCTTTCTCGTGAAGGTGGTCGAATAAGAAGGTATATGGGTTAAAGGATTAGGTGCATGGCAAAATTGAGCTATAACTCAATTATTTATGGACTTATAGCACAATCTTACATATGTGATAGCAAGCCAAAATTTGCGCTGGTTTATTAAAAAATCGCCATAATTGGCAGATTTTTAATGTAAACCTTGTGTAATAGGATTTAAATCATTACCTTTGCACTGTAAAAAGTTGCCAATACTGGCAAAAATATAATGCAAATAATGGAGATAAAAAGAGACAGGTATCTAAAGCAGTTGATAGAAAGCCGTCAGAATGGCTTTATCAAAGTGGTAACAGGAATCCGCAGATGTGGCAAGTCGTATCTGCTGAACGTCTTGTTCTATCACTACCTATTAGATAATGGAGTGGCTGATGACCACATCATCCGCATTGACCTTGAAGACCGCATGAACAAGGAACTGAGAAATCCAGACACTATGCTTCACTATGTTCATGACAGAATCAAGGACAAAGAACTGTATTACATCATTATTGATGAAGTGCAATTGATGGATGAGTTTGTTGATGTGTTGAACAGCTTCCGGCATATTGATAATGCTGACACATACGTGACAGGCAGTAACTCTCACTTCCTATCATCAGACATTCCTACGGAATTTCGTGGTCGAGGAGAGACTATTCATGTTAACCCATTGTCTTTTGCGGAGTTTTATTCTGCCGTTGGCGGTGACAAGCAGGATGCATGGCGTGAATATTATACCTATGGTGGTCTGCCGCTCATCCAATCTTTTGAGAGCGAAGAAAAAAAGATAAACTATCTGAAGGACTTGTTTGAAACTGTATATTTGGCAGACATTATTGAGAGACACAAAATCAAGAATGATAATGAACTCCGTGAGTTGGTGCTTATTTTGGCATCATCTATAGGTGCTCCATGCAATCCGACTAAATTGTCGAATACTTTCAAAAGTGTTAAGAATGTAAGCATAGGCAGTCAGACGATTTCCAATTACCTCACCTTCCTGTCCGAATCGTTCCTGCTGAACAAAGCTATACGTTACGATATAAAAGGTAAGAAATACATCAACACACTATCCAAATACTATTTCTCTGACATAGGTCTGAGAAATGCCATCTTAGATATGCGTCAACAAGAGGAAACGCACATCATGGAGAATATCATCTACAATGAATTACTTGTACGTGGTTACAGTGTTGATGTCGGAATGGTTGAAATAAAGAAGCAGGACAAGGATGGCAAGTGGGTTCGTATTCAACTTGAAGTGGACTTTATTGCCAGCCTCGGCAGCAAGAAATATTATGTGCAGTCAGCCTTGTCCATCCCTGACAGGGAGAAAGAGATACAGGAATCTCGCCCACTTACAAACATTAATGATTCTTTCAAGAAGGTGATTATTGTGAAAGACCACATTATGCCTCGTCGAAACGAGGAGGGAATACTCACAATCGGTCTTTTCGACTTCTTACTCAAAGAGGACAGCTTGGATTTATAATCATTCTTGTATAGCGCATAAATTATGGTGAAGTTTTTCAAAATAATAGAGAAGATAGTTTGGATTATTGCAGCATTGACAATAGCTGCTGTCCTGGCAATGGTCTTCATTGGTGCTTTTGCTAATCTCGACAAAGCTCAGTTTGACTGGTCTTCTTATATTCCGTATTTCTATGGTGCAGCGGCTGTTGTTGTTCTCTATAAGATTGTTGTCTTGTACTACACATCCTTCTATCAGACAGAGATAGATGAGAAGACTGGGATGTTAGTCTCTTTGGACGATGAGATGAAAAGGTTTCGTGCCAATTCGCAGGAGGGTTCCCTTCCTGATGCCAAATTTGAGGCTATCATGGAAGCGGTGAAACAAATTCCACAAACTGATACAAATGCTATTTTGACAGTTCTTCAAGAGCGAATTCCTGCGGTTGTACAGACATTGGTTGACCAACAGGTTGCAGAGATTAAACGGAACCTAATGCTCGAAAACGAGAAACGGATGCGTGAAATCAATATTCTGTCTGCAAATGTATCGGACGTGCTGAAAAGACGGGATCATCTGCTCAACCTTGAAGCAGAAATCAAGCGATGTCAGGAAGAAGAACGAAAGAGGCGACTGACCAATACAGAAGAGTACACTATGCTTGTATTCTCACTTGCTGGTACTCCTGTAGAAGATGTAGAAAAAGTATGCGACGTTGTCAAACTGTTTATTGAAACTGGCCAGGTATCTGCCAACAAGGATTTGGGCATTCCATTGAATAAGAAACTACGCAATGCTGAGTTGAAACAGTTCGTCACTAATATAATAAGGTATAACAAGAAAGATAACCTTGATGGTGACTCTTTCCTCCAAACCGCTTTTGGCGAATGGTTCAGTGGAAAGAAGGAGAATATCGCCAAGAACTACTCTGTGCTGCCCAAAGACTCGTTGGTGTCAAAGGATGGCGTGGAAGCGGACTTGGAGTGTTTACGCAAGACACTCACAAAGAAGGAACACCCTTAATAACATATGCTCAATAAAAAATTAGTTGATATTAAAAAAAGTCCAATAACAAAATATTCCTGCCTAGTTGCCACTTTTACAAAACGACGCTACGGTAAGGAGTAACAAACAAATAATAAGATATGGGAAATATACAATGGAGTAGAATAAAGAATTCTATCAAACTTTATTGCAAAAATGCTTTTGCAGAACAAAACATTGCTATTTTAGAAACAGATATTAATGATGCTATTGATATCTTTTATAACCTTTTAAGCAAAAAGATTCCTTATGCAATGCTTAATGGCTTGGGACGTACTGTACTCCCGGCTTTGCAAGAGTCATGCTGTGATAATCCTGGCAGTTTATCTTCTTTTCTAGTAATCAAAGCACAAGTTGACAGTATCATGAAGATACTTTTGATTACTACAGGAAAAAAGACTTATGCGGAAGTAACAGGTAAAGGGACTAAGCAATTATTTGTATGGACAGGCATTGTACCATCATATACTATGCAAGACCCACATATAACATTGGCAATTGCAGAAACCTATAAAGGAAGAAGTGATGGTTTGTATTTGTTCGCCTATACTGATTATTGTAGGAACGAATTACATGAATCTCCAGATATTGATGCTAGCGTTGTAACTTATGGTCTTAAGCACATATTGGCATTTTATATTTTTATGATATATATGCTTAAATCAGACCTTTTGTCTTTACATCCTGAATATGCAGAAAAATCATATACACAAATTTCAGATCCAAAAGGGGAACGAATGTACTATGATTTCATGAACTACGGACAAGCTGCGAATGCGATAAAAAATAGATTTATTAATTCGTTTGTGCTAGAAACATTATATTCTTCTAATACAGAAAAAAGTAAGCTAATCGAGAAAATGCTTATTTTTTCAAAAAACAGTTTAAAACAGGCATCAGCAGAGCGCATTTTGGAAAGACTTAAGGGTAATAATCGCATCATCATCACTCCTTCTTTTCAAGTATGTCTATCAGATGAAGAACGAAATAGACTTGGAGATGCGTATTCGAACTATGCTGAGCGCATAAATGACTTTCTCAATCAACTTGATAGTTTCATCTCAATGTATTCGCTAACATGTGAAAGATCAACTTTATTCGATGTAGTGAAAACATTTTTTGAAAATAATTTCAATACAGATCTCATAGAAATTTCAGATAATATTGAGATTGAGGAAACGAATGAATTACATATCTTAACTGATAAATTAAAGAAATACGGATGTGCTGATAACAGTATAAAAAATGCCATAATTTCCTTGCTTCAAATATGCAAGAGTAATGATATACTCGTTCGACTTGGCATGAGTAAATTATATTCAAAGATATCAAACCCCGATGCCTTTGAGCAATACGCAAATTCGCCCAACAGAAAGGTCTATGTAGATACGCAATTGGTTTTATATGGTTTATGTGTTAATATGGATTTGGGCTCAAGTGATAACAAAAGATTTGTCTCCATGAAAAATCTTTTAAGCACCATATCTAACAAAGATAATATTCAGCTAACAATGTGCAGGCATTATCTATCAGAAGTCTCTTATCATCTAAGGCAGGCATTGCTACTAATTCCATTTGCAGATAGATATGATATCTATAAAAGGGAAATTTCTTCTAATGTGTTCTATAGATATTATTATGAACTTCGAGAAAAAAATATGCTTTCTGAAGACATAAATAGTTTTGCTGATTTTCTTTATGATGTTTTTGGGCTTGAAGAGTCGGACGCTTATTCTTCATCATTCTGGGAATCATCAACATCAGTTCTTGAAGATATTATATATAATGATTTAGGTGTCACAATTGAGAGGATACCAATGTATGGTGAAGATCAAATTAATAGAGCTGCAAATGTCTTCAAAAGTCTTTTTACAGAAAATAAATCTAAGAGTGATTTGATTCTCAAGAATGATGCCATAATGGGAATTCATTTATTTGCGACTCCAATAGAAGAAGCCGAACCCTTTTTCTTGACATGGGGTTCAATGTTTAGTCCATTCAGAAAGGAAGATATACAATCTTATAAGAAAACAAAGCATATCTATTGGCATCTCTTCTCCCCTATGAAATTTGTCAATCACATAGATTTGCTTAATCTCCATGTTGATATTGATAGTTTGTCAGATGATATGCTTACAATGATTGAAACAGACGAATACAAAAATCACACATCACGAATCATTGATAAATTCAGCAAGATTCTTGACATTTCAGGTATTGATGCTACAAAAAGACGAAAATATATTAATATGATAAATGAGGAAGTCTTTAATGAACAAGACTTTCCTAATATCATTGAGGCTGAAAGCGATGAGCTGCAATCAGAAATCAAGAAAATAGCAGATCTCTTTGAAAAATTGTTAGATCACTATAAGGAGATAAGTGTCGATTCACTTGCCACTTACACTAAGTATGTATTGAACGAAGAATTCTTCCAATCTTTAGTGACTCTTATAAAGGAAACAGCATATAAAGGCACAGATGACATGACAATGAACAAATTCTACGAGAAAATAGATAATTTATCAAGGGAAATGTTCGAAAACGAGAAAATTGATTAGAAACGAATCATATTTATAAAAAAATAAGTACCTTTGCACCAACAAAAGAAAGGAATAAAGAGAAAAGGACAAAGAAGAATAGGAAGAGCATCACACGGATGCTTATCGATAGTTATTGAGGGACAACATCCAAGATGCTTATGGTGTTCCATATTTGTACCAAGACTTTCGTAAATCGCTGATTATCAGTATATGTTAGATTTGAGGAGGGAAAGAAACAAGGAAGTGACCGCATTTGAAGAACGTGACATCGTGGAATGAGTTGA